>Ga0255765_1000036_pt1 | contig 138688 bp, 87 predicted proteins | sample 041ome_8_FD_179965 | JGI IMG/M metagenome (GOLD analysis project Ga0255765, IMG submission 179965) | Coastal salt marsh microbial communities from the Groves Creek Marsh, Skidaway Island, Georgia - 041407BS metaG (version 2) | ecosystem: Environmental > Aquatic > Marine > Intertidal zone > Salt...
AAATTTGTAAGCAAGACGCACCACTTTTGCGCGCGCGCGCGCGGCGAGAGAGAGAGAGAGAGTAAAGAGAGTAAAGACACATATGAGCGACGTCAACGCGATGGTGTCGTTGTTTTCTTCTTCCGATGAGAGAAGAAATGCAAAAAACGAAGAAGAAGAGACTTCATTCCAAACAGCGAGAGATGCGTTTCGAGTTGGGGGAAGAGAAGAAGAAGAGAAGAAGAAAGCGCTGTTTTACGAGAGCGACAGCGCTGAACTTTTCAACCGCCCCGCGCTTCTTCGTCATCGCGAGAAGGAAGAAAATGACCCCTCCGTGTGTTCCTTTTCGCGCGTGAAGTCTCTGGAAGCTGTTTTGCGCGCGCTGGGTGAACGAAACGCGCGGTTGTCCGAGAAAAACGAAGAGTTGAAGGAGGCGTGTTCGGAGCATAAGCTGAACGCGGATCGAATCGCGGAACGGTTCGCGATGGCATCGGAGAGAATGAGCGTTTTGGAGAGGGAAAGAGAGGAAGTTTTGGAAAGACAGAGGGAGTTGTCGGACGCGTACGACGCGCAGACGTCGGAGTATAGACGCGCGGAGAGAGAAAACGAAAGTTTGCGACGGGACGGCGAGCGAGACGGGAGAAGATTGCGAGAGTTGGAAGGAGAGAAGAGGGAGTTGGAGCAAGAGTTAAACGGGAGTAAGTTAGATTTAGAAACGCTCAGAGAGAAGTACGCGAACGCGCGAGCGGATTTGACGGTCGTGCAAGCGGAATTAGACGCGTACAGATGGAAATTGGAAGCCGCGAATGCTAAAATTGAAGCCTTGGTTCGCCAGCGAGACGCGTTCAACGGATTAGACGAGGATTACCGCCACGACGAATACGACGGACAAAATCAACCGCCGCCGCTCATTCCATTCTCCCCGGCGTTAGTCAAAGGCACGCAAACGTTATCGATAAAGAACAAATCGTCGCAAAACAAATCCACCAACACTAACAACAACGAGAACAACAACAACAAAATAATAGAAACGTCGTCCGAACACCTCGACGCGTTCGTCCTCCGCGAGCGCAACGCGAAACTCCTCGAGGAAAACTCTCAGTTAAAGCAAGCTCTGATAAACGAAGAGAAGATGAAACTCAAAGCGCTCGAGTTGGCGAACGAGGCCAGGGCGGCTGCTGCGACCGCCGAGACGAGGTGTTTCAACTTAGAGGAAGAGTTGAGCATGTACGTGTAATATAATATATATAATTGTAAATGTTTAAATCGACAAAAATGCGCGGAAAACAATCAGCATGTCGCGTGTAACACATACACGCTGCATCGCACGTTCCAAGCGGCACCTGATTGGTACATATTGTGAGTAGATGTGATCATCGACGAAATATGTGTGTGTATTTTCTTCATTTTTACTAGGGGAATCTCTTCTCTCTCTTCTCGAAAAAAAACTATGTCTGGCGGCACGCAACGCCGGAGCCAGCGGCTTCTGGCAAACTCGCAATCCTCCGAGCAGCTCATATCCAGACAATCCTCGCACTCGTCGCCGGCGAATGCGCGCGGTACGACGAAGAGTAATAAGAGGAAAGACATTAACGCGCAAAATCAATCTCAGAAACGACAATTGGACTTGTCCGGCGACAAGTTAAACATCTGTTTACTCTTACTCTTGTACACGCTGCAAGGCGTTCCGATGGGACTTTCTTCTACCGTGGCATTCTCTCTGACCGAGAAAGGGGCGAGTTTTGCGGACCAAGGCGTGTTTTCGCTCGCCTCGTGGCCGTTTTCGTTGAAGATTTTGTGGGCGCCGATGATCGACGCGTTGTACGTGAAAAAAATTGGGCAACGGAGAACGTGGTTGATTCCGTTGCAACTGATCGTCGGCGTCGCGCTGTTCTTTTTGAGCGGGAACTTGGAGCAGATGATTGAGTCTGGCGCGAAGTATGGCGACGCGAAACCGTTGGCGATGACGTTTTTCAGCATTTACTTTTTACTCGCTTCGCAGGACGTCGCGGTGGACGGGTGGGCGATTACGATGTTGAAGAGAGAAAACGTCGGGTTAGCGAGCACGTGCAACGCGGTCGGGCAGACGCTCGGCTTTTTTGCCAGTTTCACTGGTTTTTTAGTTTTGAACGCGAGAGGTTATTGCGAGTTGAAAGAGTTCGTGATGTTTTGGGCCGCGATGTTCTTGTTGAGTTCGTTGGCGGTGTTTTTGAAGCGGGAAGATATGGGAAGAATGGAGGAAATCGTTGGGGTCAGAGAGACGTACAGACAAGGCGTGAAAGTGATGTCGTTACGAAACGTGCAATCACTGGCGTTGATTTTGTTGACACGACACGTGGCGTTCTCCCCGGCGGAGAGTTTAACGCAATTGAAACTGTTGGAGAAGGGCGTGCCGAAGACGTTCTTGGCGAGCATGAATGCCGCGATCGCGCCGTTGAACATAATGATGCCCATGTTATCGGCGAAATGGACGGCTGGGGCGAAACCGTTGAGAGTGGTTTTGAATACGTTCGTGTACAGAGGAATCGCGTGCGCGTTTGCGAGCGTGGTGGTTGTCGCGTGGACGAAAGTTTTAGCGAGCGATGACGCGGCGTTAAATTACGAAAAAGCGTCCTCAAATGTGTTCTTCTCCGGATTGGTTTTAGCGTGGATGTGCGTCTCGAGCGCGTTATCGACGGTGCAGTTTGTGGGAGTCATGTCCTTCTTTTCTAAGGTTTCCGACGAGAGCATCGGTGGTACGTACATGACACTTTTGAACACGATGTCCAACCTCGGATCGAAAATCGCCGAGACGTTTGTGTTATTTTTCGTCGATTTCGTTTCCGAGAAACGGTGCGTCGGCGCTTCTTCCTCAATTATCACGTGCTCCACGAAACAAGAAAGGGACGTTTGCGTAGCAGCCGGTGGGAAGTGTCACTTGGACGACGGACATTACCACACGTTTGTTTTGTTATCGCCGGTGGTCGCGTTGGTATGGGTAGTCTGGCAAAGAAAGCGAGTGCAAAGACTGTCGGCCTCGCCTTTGGACGAGTGGCACTTATCTACGCCGGGTAGAAGGGATTAGTATTTTATATGTCAATGTAGAGGTGGTAGTTCTTTATGTATTAGGCGACAAGAAAACATCGAACGTTAGTGAGTGAAAGAAAGCAATGCATGCATCATCTGCGTGCGTGCGTGTGTGTATAAATAAATTCGATTTTACAACGCTTTGCCTTTGATTGGTTTCACCACCGCTTCGACGTAGATGTCCGTATCGCCAGCTGAGCAGTAGTAATTGTACTCTAATCTAGATTTGTTTTCTTTCTCTTCATCAAATAACGCCGCCAGGCGTCTTTCCTCGAACTGCCGACGTTTCTTCGCGCTTTTTGGCGGAGAAACTTTCTTCTTAGCGCTCCCCCTACTCTTCGTCTTTTTCGATTTTCCTGGTGGCGAAGGCGTGCCTTTCATCGTCGAAATAGTATTACCACTACTCGAACTACCGCCAAACATATCGGTCATCTTTCTATTGCTTTGTTTCATCGGCGCCGGCTGTCGTATTTTTCGACTCTTCACGTCGCTTTTACTCGCTGCTAATATAACCGCCGCGTTCGTCCCATCGCCCACCTCCACGTCTTTCTTCCATCCGGGCGCAAAGTTCAGTGGCTTGCTATTGCTATGTTGACTATTCAAAAGTGCGTTTCGTTTGGCTTTTTCTTCTTCTTCTCGCAACCTTAACTTTGCTTTCGTGATCGCCGCGAGCTCTTTCTGAGGCGGTAATTGAATAACTTCCTCTTCCTTTTGAGGCGGCGTCGCCGGCGGCTCGATATCCGCGTCGATTTTGTCGCGCGGCTGCGAAGGAGAAGAAGAAAGAGTAGAACCAGACGTCGACGCTTCTTCCTCCATCGCCACGCTTTCTCTCAACCAACTCCTCTTATTCCTCACTTTTTTCCTGCTCGTCACCACAACTGCCGGCGCTTCCAAAATCATCTCTTCGCTATCCTCCTCGGCGTCCTTCCGCGCCGCCGCGTTCTCCTTCTCGTCTCTCTTTTCGCCGCCGGCTGCGCCCGGGGTCAACTTCAAACTCTCCTCAAACATCCGTCTCGCTTCTGGATTCAATATCGCGTGTTCCTCTTCCTGTTCCATCGCTCTGCGCATCAGCACGTTTTCCATCACGTACGTCTCGATCGGTGGGAACTGGCGCGCGAATTCTCGACCAATCGTCGATACGATTTTTTTCGCGCCTTTGAGCAATATCGGTCGCAGTGTTGCCGTTTTCGCGTCGATTTTCGCAATGCTCCACACGAGTCTTCTCCTGATTGAACTCGCGATTGAATGTAATCTTCCGTGGTGCTGAGCGTCGTCGTCGACATCACTCAAAATTCGCTCCGAATCTTCTCTCTCGTCGGAATCTTTCGGCGCGGCGACCGCCATATCCAGCGCGACGGATACGTAGTCGGACGTCAATTTCGGCACGTCCGATGAAAAAGAAGAAGGAGCGACGACTAACGAAAGCTCTAAGCCTTTAGCATTGCTCGCTTTTTTCTCATCATCATTCGCGACGTTGTCGCTGAAAGGATTGTTCTTTGGCACGTACTCCGGCGCCGGTGGGACGATGGTCGCTTTCAATCGCGCCAACATAACAGTCGTAAAAGTTTTAATAGATATGGTGTGGGGGGAAAGTTTACAACTGTTTTGTACCCCTTTTTTTTCTCGGTAAAACCCTAAACCCTAAACCCTAAATATAGGAAAACTCGGAAAAGTGCTTTCTTTTGGAGAATCGAAACGACTGACGACGCAAAAGCAGAGAGCAGAGAGAGAGAGGTTGAAGACGACGAACGACGACTCGATATATAATAAATAGAACCGCTGCTGCTGCTGCCCAATAAAAATATGTTATTCTACTCGTTCTTCAAAACGTTAGTCGGGAAACAAATCACGGTCGAGTTGAAAAACGACCTCGAAATTCGCGGCACGTTAGTCTCCGTCGATCAGTACCTCAACATTAAACTCGAATCCGTTTCCGTCGTGGACGAGGAAAAGTATCCGCACATGAAATCGGTCAGAGATTGCTTCGTGAGAGGAAGCGTGGTGAGGTACGTTCAACCGCCGGAGGATAGCGTGGATGTGGATATTTTGCACGACGCGACGAGGAGAGAAGCGCGGTCGGCGGTGTAAAAAGGATTTGAGATTTAGAAAAACATCAATCGTAACATATAGCGCTCGTGTAACACAAATAAAAATTCAGCATTGAAAAGATTTTGTACGCAGAGAATCGCGCTGCGTGTAAAAGATCGGCAGCTGCTGCTCGTTTATAACTATAACTATCATCATACCAATTCTCTCTAAACTAACAAGCTAAATACGGGAAACCGCAGGCTATTTTTATTATGCGATTCACGTCGCACGCGGGGTAGTTTTGCAACGTACGCATGGCGACGGCAAAGTCGCAGTTCTCGTCCAACAACTCTTTTTCTACGTTACAGACCATGGCGGAACACAAACGCAAGAGTGCATCTCTTTTACCTCTGGGCCAGGAAACGAGGAAGTCGAACGTTCGAAGGACGGAGGGGAAATCAAACTCGCCGGCGAACATTAACACGCACCATCGAAACGCGTAAAATTGAGGTTTCACGTTCAACTCGTCGATAAGTTTCGTGGCAATCGCTGGACACCGTTTTCTTAACAAACTATCGTGTTCGGAGAGTAAATGATTGATTCCTTGGTCCGTTTTATCCAACTCCTTGCAATACGCGTCTCTCAACTCTGAAATCAACTCGACGAACATCCAAAACGAATCCGATTTGGCGTCTTTCGCGACGCCATTTTTATCCGGGTGGTTAAAGCAAACAAAATATAAAGGCGCGAGCAGTTCGTGCATGCCTTGGACGTAGCACAAACCTGGATTCAGTTTCGCAAAGACAAACAAGGCTTCCGTCATGTCTTTGCGTTTCGGTATAGACTCGATTTCGTCGTTGAAAAAATGCAACGAAGGGTGTAATCGTTCCACATCCCGCTCAATTTGCTCCAGTATTTCCTTATCCTCCTCTTTCACTCTCTTCACCTTCAATTCTACCGCCACTCTCGTCGCTCTCGACTTTGTCGGCGACTTCAAGTTCTCGTATTTATACGTCAACTCCAAGCTCACGTCCGGCGTTCTCACGCAACTCGCCAGCTCCTCGGCGAACTGCTCGTACGTCTCGCGTTTCTTCCTTCGCTCCAATTCTCGCTCTTTCTTCTCCTCGGGCACCACTCGCAACAAATACGACCACACGTCGTATCTCACCGACGCCGGTTGATCCGGAACGAACCCATCGGCGACGATTTCTCGCAACTTTTCTCTCGCCACGAAGTCTCTTCTCAAGCAATTTTCCAAGTTTTCTCTCCTCGCTCTCCAGATTTCAGGGAACGACGACGAATTTGGCGCGTCCTTCTCGACCCGAATCACCTTCGGCAACTCTGGATACGCGCCGCGCTCCTCTTCGTTCTTCTTCTTTCTTCTCCGCTGCATCTTATTCATGCTCTCTTTCCTTTTATTCATCTCCTCGCTCGCTCGTTCCTTGACGGTTTCCAGTTTTTCTCTCAGCGGGAGTTTGAGGAATCTCTTAAACGTGCTCACCACCACCCGCGACCTGCTGCTCTCGTCGCTCGAAGAAGACTTTGAAGACGAGGACGACGACGAAGAAGACAAAGTCCGCAACGTCGTCGCTTCTTCGTCTTCCGTCTTCTCCATGACGACGTGCGATGCTCTCTGATAAAGGGGGAGTTTATGTGGTGTAGAATTGGAAAAAACGATGATAAAAAAAATTGGAGAGAGAAGAACAGTTGAAAAAAAGGATAAACTTTCGCGCGATAAACTCTCGCGCACAAAAGGAATAATGCGCGGCGTGACGCTTTGTTGCGCGCCGCTCTGCCGCGAGAAGAAGAGCGTCGTCGTCAAGATAGACGACGTTCGCGCGGGGAAGAAGGCAGCTTTTTTTGCCGCTCAACAACGACAACAGAACGACGACCAACAGACGACGACGAACTTTGGGGACGGAAAAAGAAGAAGAAGAGAAATGTTTCTGGCGACGAGTTCGTCGGTTCTGTTCGCGTCCGTCGCGGCGATGTCTTTGACGAGCGACGCGGCGCGCGCGCTGGAAGCGGAGGAGCAAGCGTCGGAAGTGGCGGAGACGATCGTGGTGACGCCACCTTCTTCGTCTTCTTCTTCTTCTTCGTCGGAGCCGTTCGGGAACAAGACGTTCATGGAAGGCATCAAAGACAAAGATTACGGCAAGTCGGAAGTTTTATACTCAGATTTTACGCGGACCGCGTCTGGTTTGCAGTATAAAGACGTGCGACCGGGCGCGAAAGAAGGGAAAGAATACAACGATAACACGAAGATAGCCGTGGTTGATTGGGATGGGTACACGTTGGGGTATTACGGGCGTCCGTTTGAAGCGAGAAACGGCCCGAAGGGGGGCGCGTTCAACGAGGATAAAGATTTTTTCCGGTTTCGAGCGGACGATTTGGACGTATTGCCGGCGTTTCGAGAGGCGATCGTTGGGATGAAAGTCGGGGCGATACGAAGGATAATCGTACCGCCGAATTCTGGGTTGGCCTATCCCGAGAATAAGAATTGGAAGAAGATGAAACCAAAGCCGAACAATTTTTCGGGGGAGCGGGCGCTCGGGTTTGTCTTGGAAAATCAAGGGATGATCGATAAGACGCTGCTGTTTGACATAGAGTTGATGGACGTGAGATGAATGTGTGTTAAAAATAATATTGATGATGTTATACAACTACAATTTTCTAACTTGCGTTGACTTTATTTGACTGCTTTTCGCTATTTGTTTTATTGATGATAATAAAAAATGATAAGGATAAATCTTCTTCTTCCTTTTTCTTCTTCAATCGCATCTCTCTTTACAGCGGATGACTTTCTGCGCCCAAGGCGAGCGCTTCGAGAGCATCTTTTGCATTTTCAACCGCGTCTTCCGTTTTACCGAGCATGCAAATCGTAGCTTCTTCGGCGTTTGGACTCGGATCGACCGCGACGGAAATGTAACAATCGGACATTCTCGCCACAACTCTAGTGTTCGCAGAATCTTCACCCAAGACAATGCCAAGAGACTTCTTCGGGATGGAAATTTTTGCCATCTCCGTGAACTCATCCTGTTCGTTGTTGATGACCGGAACCGCTTGCGCGTAATTGACGTTCCCATGTGCATCTTCATCAAACGCGTATAAATCATCCCCGGGAAGAAAATCAATGATATTGAGAGGATCCGGGTTCGGCGTCGCGACATCGCCTCCGTCGGACCAGACGTTCAGTTTGCTATTCATCGAGGTGAAAAACTGCGCGTATGGGTTCGTCGCATCTCCCTTGTCGTCTTTGCTGTGCGCAAGCATTTGTGTTGGAATGACTGGCATGGTCGCCCCGGCTGGAGTGGTCGTTTGAACGATATCCGGTACGTCCAATCCTCCAAGAGGTGGGTTGACTAGGCCAAATCCGCCCCCGGAAAACATCGATGCCATGGGTGGACTTACCGCGCTGGGAACAGGGACAACAGCAACCGGAACCTCACCCACCGTAGTAGACGCCGTGATTGGTACGACTGGCACGCCAGCCGGCCCAATTGCCACCGGATTATATCTCAGCGCTCGCGCTTGACCAAACGCAGCAACCGGCGCGTCTGTCATTCCGTGCGCCGCATGCGCAAAAGGACCTCCTCGAAGTCCGCCACCTGCGCCTATACTTTCATTGTTTGACATCGGGACCCCAAATCCGCCGAGGAAATCAGGCGCAAAGTTGAACGCGTTCATTTGGTGCTGCATCTGTTGTTGTTGTTGTTGTTGTTGTTGATGATGTTGATGTTGTATCATCTGCGCCGCCGCGACTTGCCGCGCCTGCGCGGCGGCCGCAATTGGATCTTGAAAGGCGCCACTACCGATTGATCCAACCGTAACTGCCGTCACGGCGGCAGCATGATTGACCATTGCCGGATTATAAGGCGGCGAAACAATCGTCGTCGGTACAACCATGGGAGAGGGCACAACCATAGGCATGATCGGCGACTGCCCCGGGAACTGTTGATGGGGGAACCCAATACCAGCTGCCGCTGCCGCGCTTGGCGGCATGTGCATTCTATTCCCGCCTCCCATACTCCTCCCGTACTGATCTACGACCGCGGTTATTTGTTGAGGTGACCGATTACACACCGCCAAAGATTCAAAGTACGGTAAGACCGACTCGTCGAAGTGAAAATACGACAACGTCTCGAACAACTCCGCGGCGACAATCTCAATATCCTCTCTCGCTCCGATCATTTCCAACACTCTATCTTCTGCGGTCGCGCACGGCGGAATCTGTCCGACATCGTGTATTTTTACTTCGCACCTCGGTGCCTTTTCTCTCAACCGTTTAATGTTCGCTCCGCCTTTTCCGATACACTGTCCGCATTGCCCAGTCGGTAAAAGCATTCTCATCACGAAATGTCTCGTCGGTGGCGGTTGCCCGTTATTCGCTTGCAGTTGTTGTTGCTGCGCGTGACTTTCCTCGTCCACATCCAAACATTTCTTTACGATTTCCAACCCGACTTTAGCTGTTTTACTCCTAATCTTAAACCCGTCATCGATTACTTCGTTATTGCTATTCAAAACCCGTGCCGGCGTCGCCGTTGAAGGTGGAAGAGAAGGCGCCGACCATGCTCTTCCTTCTCTTCCCACGTGTACCGTCTCCGCGTCTCCCAAGTGCTCCTCCTCCTCCTCCTTACCGACGCTTTCCAACTTCGCTTCTCTCGCGCCGCAGTGCACCAAGCACGTCCGCATGGCGCACTCTTTCGGCGCGTCGAGTAAATCGACTTTGATGCCTCGATATCTCGATTCCAATCGTCCAATCGAGTCTTCTTTCTTCTCCTCGCGGTTCGTCTTCTTCGTTTTATCCTCCTTCGTCGTATTTTTTCCCTCTGTTTTCTCCTCCTTCGTCGTCGTCGTCGTTCCCTCTTCTTCTTCTTCTCCGTCTTCGAACAATTTCTTCACCCAGCGAGTTTCCAGCAAAAGTCGCAGCGCGGTGTGCGCGTTTTCCGGCGGCCATCTTTTCATCGCGTCGTTGTTGTTGTTCATGTTGTTGTTATTTTTCATCGGCATCACCGTCGCTGGTGCCGCACACGACGACGGCGACGGCGACGACGACGACACCATCGTCGTCGTCGTCGTCGTTGGAGAGCGCATCGTCGTCGGACTGTTCGACGAAGACGACGACGTCGAAGACCTCGGAGAACGTTGTTCTCCTCCGTTATTTTTGTTACCAATTTTATCACCACCAACTCCTCCGCGCGGAGTTGGAAAAGACGAAGAAGACGTCGTTGAAGGCCCTCCCATCTTCTTCTTCTTTTCTCTCTCTCTGACTCTCTGACTCTCTGTCTGAACAAAGAAAAGGAGCAGCGGTGGCCCCCCGGGTGTCAAAGGAGAGGCAGGCGCTCTCTCTCTCTCTCTGCGCCCTGCGTGTGGTACAATGTGCGGTAAAAATTTAGCGCGAACGAGAGAGGAAGAATTCTCTCCCTAAACCCTAAACCCTAAACTCACGCACAAAAAAAAATCCACATCGCAACAACACCAAAAATTTTTTTATTTTTCTCTCTCGGGAGAAGACGCATCTGACATCACGCTTTTCACTCTTCGAGAAGAAGAAGAAGAAGAAGAAGAATGACGACGACGACGACGATAAAGATGAAGATGGTAATCGCGCGGCGGCCGAATAATCGTCTCTCTTCTTCTTCTTTTTCTGGGAGAAGAGGCGCGAAGAGCGCGAAGCAAAGAGCATCTTCGAATTCTTCTTCGTCGTCTGTTTTCGTATCTAAAAACGATGACGACGTTGAAGACGACGACGACGACGAGATATCGGAAACGACGAGACGAATCGCGAGGAGGATTCGCGATCGCGAGGAGAATGGCAAAGATGGTGGTGGTGGTGGCGCTGGGACTCAGGCGCTCGGTGCGGGCGGGCAAACGACCATCGATGGGCTCAAGAGAGTCGATGGGATTTGGAAGCGGATTCGGAGCGGCTCCTCTTCGGAGAGGAGAGAGTTTGTGAAAACAATAACAACAACAACAACAACAACAAACACCACGAGTGGCGGCGGCGGCGGTACTGGTACTCAAAAATTTGACGTCGTCGTGTGCGGCGGAACGCTCGGGATTCTCTTAGCCGCGACGTTGCAACAAAAAGAGAACGGCTTGAAAGTAGCCGTCATCGAGCGAGGGAAACTTCGAGGCCGCGAGCAAGAGTGGAACGTGACGAGGAAAGAACTGTCGGTGTTGTGCGCGCTGAACGTGTTGACGAAGGAAGATTTGGACGAGGTGATTTGCGGCGAGTTTAATCCAATCAAGTGCGGGTTTTACGATAGTTCTGGAAAGAGAAGGAAAGAGGAGAATGAAATCACGACGGAGAACGTGTTGAATTGCGGCGTATCGCCGACGAAGCTGATTGAAAAGTGTCGCAAAAATTTTGAATCGAACGGTGGAGTTGTTCTCGAAAACACTTCGTTAAACGGCGTGACGATTAACGAGGAAGATAAAAACGAATGCGCGCGATTAGATATTGGCTCAGAAACGCTCGAGGCGAGATTAGTCGTAGATGCCATGGGATTCGGGTCACCAATCACGCTACAGGCGAGAAACGGGGAAAAGCCCGACGGCGTGTGCGTCGTCGTCGGAACGTGCGCGGAAGGTTTCGACGAGGCGAAGAACGATTCGGCCGATTTGATTTACACGTGTACGGACATCGAAGACGAACGACAATATTTTTGGGAAGCGTTTCCAGCCGAGTTGGATAGGAAAAATAAAAGCAGCAACACGTCAAACGTACGAACGACGTACATGTTTTCGTACTTGGACGCGAAGCCGGAGCGACCGTCCATCGCTCGGATTTTAGACGACTATTGGAGCTTGATGCCCAAGTACCAAAACTTGAACTCGCTGGATGACGTCGAGTTCAAACGCATGTTGTTTGGATACTTTCCAACGTATAGGAATTCGCCGTTGAAAGCGCAGTTTGATCGCATCTTACAGATCGGTGACGCATCGGGAATGCAATCCCCGCTCAGCTTTGGCGGTTTGGCGTGCATGTTGCGCCATTTGCCGCGCATATCGCTCGCTTTGACGGAAGCTTTGGAGGCTGATATTATCGACAAGGAAGCGTTGGGTACAATCAACGCGTACCAGCCCGCCCTATCGGCGGCGTGGTTGTTTCAGAGGTGCATGTCCGTTCAAGTCGGGAGCAGTAAATCTCCGCTGTCGTCCTCGAAAACATTCATCAACGATTTGATGCGCATCAATTTCGGCGTCATGCAAAATCTCGGCGACGACGTTTTGAAGCCGTTTTTGCAAGACGTCATTCGCTTCAAGCCGTTGACGAGAACGTTGTTATCCATGACGAAGAACAACATCACGTTTGTTCCGTCCATTTTACTCCAATCTGGCGTCGAACCCATCGTGGATTGGTTTCGGCACTTCGTCGCCTTGGGCGCCTACGACGCGCTCGAACCCATCGTGGACCCAGGAATGAGGTGGGCGAAAAATACAAACGCGCTCTCCGCGCGCTCAAAGTTTCTCGTTCGAAGGTACTTGGAAGCCATCGAGTACGGCGCCGGAAACGATTCCGTCGATAAGGAAATTCAAAGGAGATTGAAGAACTAGACTTTTGCGCGCAGCAGAGATGAAGATTTTTAGAGATTAGGGGGGGATTTGTTTGTTTGTTTGTTTGTTTGTTTGCGCGCGCGCGCATGTGTACTGCTAGTAGTGGTTGATAGATTTCGCGCCTTCGTCGTCGTCGTTTTTCGCTTTTTTTTTTCTTCTTCTTCTTCTTCTTCTTCCGTTTCGAGAGCGATGATAAAAGCGTCTCGCGGTCGTTTTTTGTTTTTTTCGAACCCTTCGCCCCCTCGAGGAGAGAGAGAGAGAGAGTAAAGAATTCAACACAAATTTGCTTCTCGGAGAGTAAACGCGGAGGAGAAAGAGCGATATGTCTTCCGTCGACGACGCGATGATGGACGAGGACGAGGAGATCGGTCAGGTGCGCCCCGATGTTTGGTAGACATTTTTTGCTTTTTTGAGTTTCTTTTGCGCTGCGTGCGTCGCGTGACGTTGGGGAAATTTGCGCCGATCGGAGAGGGGCCAAAACACGGAAGTGGTGGTGGCTGTCTGCAGCACACGCGTTTCTCGCGCCCAATAATCGAAAGAGGAAACCGCACTCGTCGGCACCGAACAACGGCGCACTGCGCGCCTGTTTTTTTTCCCGCGCATATCTTCGTATCTTTTTCTTTCCCGACGCCGGATAGAACCGCAAAAGTTTGCAATCGCTCCTTGAAAAGGAGAGACGATCTCAAGAGGGGGGCGCTCTCCGTCGACGCCGGCTTTCGAATTCTATGCACGACGCGTTTCCTTTTCTTTGTTTTCGAACGAATCGATGTGCTGACGCGCGATGCGCATCTATCTCGCTCTCACTCCGCGACGAATTAACAACGACAAACAGGAGGACGCCTGGACGGTCATCTCGTCTTTTTTCGAAGAGAAAGGTTTAGTTCGACAGCAATTGGATTCGTTCAATGAATTCATTCAACACACGATGCAGGAAATCGTGGACGAGATGTCGACTTTTGAATTAACTCCGGAACATCAGCACGTTCCCGGAGAAGAGATGGACGAGAGCGAGAAGAAGACCGTGACGGTATCGTTCGGGCAGATTTACTTATCGAAACCGATGGTGACGGAAGCAGACGGGATGACGTCCACGTTGTTTCCGAAAGAGGCGAGATTGAGAAACTTGACGTACTCGGCGCCGTTGTACGTCGATATGCGGAAGAAGATCACCACCGTGACTCAAAATAGCGAAGAAGAAGGTGGCGGAGAGAAAATTAACGAAGAAATTGAAGATATTAATAAAGTGTTTATTGGAAAGGTACCGATTATGTTGCGGTCGGAGTATTGCTCTTTACACGACCACACGGATAAGGAATTGACCGAGTTGGGGGAGTGTCCGTACGATGAAGGTGGATATTTCATCATCAACGGTTCCGAAAAAGTGTTAATCGCGCAAGAGCGCATGGCGGCAAACTCTGTCTACGTGTTTATGAAGCGCCAACCGAGTAAAGTACTGTACGTCTCTGAGTGTCGCTCGCAGCCGGAATCCGGTATTCGAGGCGCGTCGGCGTGCGTCGTGAAACAATTACATGGACAAGGGAAGAACTCCCCGGGTCCGTTGCACGTGACGTTGCCGTATATTCGTTCGGATATCCCGATCTTTATTGCCTTTAGAGCGTTAGGTTTTGTGGCGGATAAAGATATTTTAGAGCACATCGTGTACGACTTTGGCGACAACGAAATGATGGATTTGTTGCGACCTTCGATCGAGGAGGCGCAAGTTATTCAATCCCAAGCGGTCGCGTTGGATTACATCGGTAAAAGAGGCTCCGCGGTTGGTGTGGCCAGAGAAAAGAGAATTAAATACGCTCGCGAAATTCTTCAAAAAGAGTTGTTGCCGCATGTCGGCGTCGGGGAAGATTGCGAAACGAAGAAAGCGTATTATTTGGGATACATGATTCACCGCTTGTTGCTCGTTTCTCTTGGGAGACGAAAAGAAGACGACAGAGATCACTATGGAAACAAACGTTTGGATTTAGGTGGCCCACTTCTCGCGCAGCTCTTCCGATCGCTCTTCCGTAAAGTTACCAAAGATGTTCGTTTGTATTGCCAACGGTGCATTGATTCGGGCAAAGAAATTTCGCTCACGCTCGCCGTAAAAGCGAAAACAATCACACACGGTTTGAAATATTCTTTGGCGACTGGGAATTGGGGCGCTCAAGGCGCCGCTGATGTCAGAGCGGGCGTGTCCCAGGTTTTGAATAGACTCAGTTTCTCGTCGACGCTGTCGCACTTGAGACGTATCAACTCGCCAATCGGTCGCGAGGGTAAGCTCGCAAAGCCGCGTCAATTACACAACTCGCTGTGGGGCATGATCTGTCCCGCCGAAACCCCGGAAGGCCAAGCCGTCGGTCTCGTGAAGAACCTCTCGCTAATGGCTCTGGTTTCCGTAGGCTCTCCGTCTGCGCCAATCTTGGAGTTTCTCGAAGAGTGGACCATGGAAAACCTCGAAGAAATCTCGCCCTCTGTAATTCCGCACGCGACGAAAATCTTCGTCAACGGTGTTTGGGTCGGTGTTCACCGAGATCCAGGGGATCTCGTGCGTACGTTGCGTGAATTGAGACGAAAGGTCGACATCACCACGGAGTGCGGTATTGTCCATGACATTCGCTTGCGCGAGTTACGACTTTGGACAGATTACGGTAGATGCACTCGACCGCTATTCATCGTCGAGGACCAAAAGTTGGTCATGAAACGTTCGCACGTCGAGCTCTTGCAAGAGAAAGACGTCACCGGGTATACTTGGAATGATTTGGTCACCTCTGGATTCATCGAGTACGTCGATACTGAAGAGGAAGAGACGACGATGATTTCCATGACCATCGAAGATTTACTCGCGGCGCAAACCGCGGAAGCAGCCGGACGGGGTTTGAACATTAAGTACACGCACTGTGAGATCCATCCGTCGATGATTTTAGGTATTTGCGCATCAATTATTCCGTTTCCCGATCACAACCAGTCGCCGAGAAACACGTACCAATCGGCGATGGGTAAGCAAGCGATGGGGATGTATGTCACCAATTACCAAACGAGAATGGATACGCTCGGGTACGTTCTGTTTTACCCGCAAAAACCATTAGTCACGACTAGAGCTATGGAATACGTGCACTTTCGGGAATTGCCGGCTGGTTGTAACGCCGTCGTTGCAATTATGTGCTACACCGGTTACAACCAAGAGGATTCCGTGTTGATGAACCAATCTTCCATCGACCGCGGCTTGTTCCGTTCCATTTATTACAGATCCTTCAAAGATGAGGAGAAGAAAATGGGTTCGTTAGCCAAAGAAGAGTTGGAAAAACCCGATCGCGACTCGTGTCTGGGCATGCGTCACGGCACGTACGACAAACTCGACGAAGATGGTTTGATTTGCCCCGGAACGCGGGTTTCGGGAGAAGACATCATCATCGGCAAGACGACGCCATTACCCGAAGATGATCCAATGCTGCAATCAAAGCGATTCACCAAAAGAGACTGCTCCACAGGTATGAAATCATCCGAAACCGGCATCATCGATCAAGTCTTGTTAACTACGAACGACCAAGGCTTGCGATTTGTCAAGATTCGCGTTCGATCTGTGCGCACTCCGCAAGTCGGCGATAAGTTTTCTTCTCGTCACGGCCAAAAAGGTACCGTAGGTATGACGTACACGCAAGAGGACATGCCTTTCACCGCGCAAGGTATTACCCCAGATATCATCGTAAATCCGCACGCCATCCCGTCTCGAATGACTATCGGTCAGCTCGTCGAGTGCGTCATGGGCAAAGTCGCGTGCATGATGGGCAAAGAAGGCGATGCTACGCCGTTTGCCCCAGTCACGGTGGAAGATATCTCGGACATGTTGCATCAGTGCGGTTATCAAAAGCGTGGTAACGAAGTCTTATACAACGGCCACACCGGAAGAAAACTCGACGCGCAAATCTTTATTGGACCGACGTATTATCAACGTTTGAAGCACATGGTTGACGATAAAATTCACTCGCGTGGCCGAGGTCCGGTTCAAATCTTGACTCGTCAACCCATGGAAGGTCGTTCGCGAGATGGTGGTTTACGTTTCGGGGAAATGGAACGCGATTGTATCATCAGTCACGGTTCTGCCGCATTCTTGAAAGAACGTCTTATGGATCAGTCCGACGCATACCGCGTGCACGTCTGTCAAAAGTGCGGCTTGATTGCCGTCGCCAACTTGAAAAATCAAACGTTCGAGTGTTGCAAAAATCCAAACGAAAGAACTGGTATCGTTCAGATTATGTTGCCATACGCGTGTAAATTGATGTTCCAAGAGCTCATGTCCATGGGTATTGCACCGCGTCTCTTGACTTAAAAAAACAGACCACAGAAGAAAAACGAAACAAAGAAAAAAAGAAGAGGCCAAAAACTTATTTAGCAATGAGAAATTAACACACACCCAACTTGTAGTAGAGAATATAAAATTATTCAATTTAGATCATCAACATCGTGAGTATTAGTAACGCGCGCACCACTCGTAATTTTCGCAGCCTTTTCGTACGCGCGTCGAACAACCGTTTCTGGAGATGTTGGCCGTTGATGCGAGGCGGTTTCATCGTTCTCATCTCGAGAGTCCTCCGTGCGCATCAACTTCATCGCCTCTAAGTTCAACGCGCATACACCTCGCATAAACGCTTGTCTCATCGTCTGCTCCATCTGGTTTGACCTTGCATCTGTTTCTGCGAGCTTTTTATTCGCAATTTCCAATTGTCTTTTCAACATTTCCGTGTCTCGATCGATATCGTTATTCGGCGTTGACCTTCCAAAGCCGCCGTCTCGCATCGAAGCCGCTTGGGCAAACGCATACGATGACTCGTTCGCCCTTCTCTCCTTTAACGCTCTGGCAATCTTTGCATTTTTTCGAAACGTGCAAAACGCTCTTCGCAATACGATATCCTCGCGAATTTTCCTCCCAGGTTCGTTCGCCTCTCTCGTCTTCTCCCTCCACACTCTCAACATCCTCGCCGCGAATCGAGCGTTTCTCTTGAACTCACCTAATTTACCCATCTTTTCCACTATGTTTGATTCAATCTCTACTTTCCGTTGCAACGCTTTCTCCAACTTTTGAATGACCCCTTTCATTCTCTTCACCTCTCGATCGTGTTTTTGATGCGTCCGATGAAATCTCTCTGTCGCTTGACGATGTAATTGCTCGATTTTCTGCACCACGCCGTCTCTCGCTCGCGCGAAATCGAACGAGATTCTATTCGCTTCGCTGTGGACGTCCACTTTCCAAGGGTTTGGAGGTTTATTCGTCGCATTAACACTGGAACAGGAAGAGTACTCGCTCGCGTTATCCTCTTCGTAATCTTCTTTTATCGCATCGTCATCGTTCCTATTCTCAATCGGCACTCGCCTCGGTGGCGCCATGTTCACGGGACCTTTGACGCGACGGACGGTTGCGCCTGTTGAATGTCGCATGTGATTTGTTAAAGGAGGAGACTCCAAAACAGAAGAAGAAGAAGGAGAAGCGCTTTTCCTTTCCGTCGCTGGCGCAGAAAAGAGCGCGTTTCGGCGACTAACGCTCGAATATTCGATCGACCGCGTCGACTCGACGTCCGAATCGTCGTCGTCCAGTAGCAGGAGCGGTGGCGCAGACCGTGGTATCGTCGTTGGCATTTTATGTTGCGTGAAAAAAAATGTGGAAGGAGATTTGACTTTTCTTCGTTGACTTTGTTTTTTTTCTTGACTACAAGAGAACTACTTTTTCTATCCATTCGCTTCCGCGAAAGCCATGCCTCCTTCGCTTTCGTTTACGTTCTTATACGCGTTCGATTTATGTTTAGGCGTAAATTTCCATCCCTCTGGTGCTTTTCCTAAGAGCTTTTCGCATATGTCCACCCAGACCGATGCGTCGTCGCTCGCTAGCATCGATTCCATATCATCCCGACCGACGAATTTCGGAGGTCGTTGAGTCATGGAAACGTTAGGGAGTTCGCCGTTGATGGTTTCTAACAAACCAATTGGTGTGTATCGATACGTAAAACTCATCCATTCTAGAAGAAATCGTCGCGTCTGTTCCACGCCGCGTTCGTCCGATCCCCAATGTTCCAAACCAAATCTGGTGAAATCTTTCAACATTTCAAACCGCTCGTGACTGCTGATGTCCCAGTTGCGTTGTTCTTTAATCTCGGTAAATATCCACGGTTTCACAAGCGCTCCTCGAGCAATCATACATGTGGCTATGGAGTCTTGGTTCTTGACCACGTTTTCCACGTAGTCGTGATATGTGTAAATATCGCCGTTGCCGATTATAGGCACCGAAGAAGCGTCGGCGACTTTTTTAATGTACTCCCAATCGGCTTCGCGCGAGTATCTTTGCGCTCGCGTTCGACCGTGTAGAGTTAGTGCAGCTGCACCCCACTCTTTAATATTAGGCGCGAAAGTGTGCGCAACCCGTGACGTATCTTTGTATCCCATTCTCGTTTTAAAAGTCAACGGCACCGAGCAAATTAAATTCGAACTTCGAACGAGCTCCTCCATGCGCTTTGGTTTCTCGAGCAACATCGAACCAGCGCCCTTGTTACATATTAAATCAATCGGACACCCCATGTTAATATCGATAAAGTCACACTCTATGGTATCGTCTAACGCTTGGACGCATCTTCCTAAAGAATCAGAGTGGCCACCGCAAATTTGGACGCCGAATATGTCTTCGGATTTATGTCGACGCACCAACGCCCACTCTCTGGCATCGCCTTTGAGTAAACTTGTGGCTAAAGCCATCTCGCCGCACGTGATATCCGCGCCTAAAGTCTTACACAATCGTCGAAACGGCAAATTACCGACCGTCGTTAATGGCGCCAGATATAACTTGTTCTTAAAATCAATCTTCTTCTTCTCTTTCGGTTTTAGAAGTTGATCTACCGATGCCGTTTTGTTTTCTTCGTCTTTTTCAAAAGCCGGTTCCGAAGTGACGTTGCCGCTCTTGGTAACGCGGTTATTACCATCATCATCGCCGTCGTCGTCGTCTGAATACTCGTCCGCGTTTTCAGCGATGACTTTCTTCTCGTTCTCGTTCATTTTCATTCTCTTATTATTTTTCACTTGATGCTGTTTTTTACCGTGACTCTCTCCTCCGCCTCTCACCTCGTCGCTCGTCCTCAATCCCAAAGCTTTCAATATACCATCAGCGCGGCTGAAATCGAACGTCCGTTTCGCCAACGCGTACTTCACGTCGTTCGTCACGTCGTTCATATCGTCCCTCGGCTTCTCCACCGGCGCGTCGAACAAAACGATGGACTCATCCTCCGCGCGCGCCTCCCCTCCTCCTCCTCCTCCGCCGCCGCCGTCGTGCGACCCGGAAAATCGACACGCGAGGCCAAACGGGCACTTCTCCCCTCCGAACGGACACGAACCCGGTAAGTCTTTCTTCTTCACGTGCTTCATAAAATACTCCACGTCGTGTGAAAATCGACACCGGTCGCCTTTCTCGCATCTCTTCCCGCCGGTTTTCAGGAATTGAAAGCACATCTGCGCGTCCGCCCCTTCTTCTTCGCCGCCTCCTCCTTCTTTGCGCATCATCATCGCTTTCCGCATCGCTCGCTTCATCTTCTTCGTGCGCTTCTGGTACCCGCCGGAGGTTTTCCCGCCTCCTTCGCGCAAAGTCGGAGGGAGAATTTTACTCTCCGCGTCGTCGTCGTCGTCGTCGTTTTTGTTCTTCTCCTCTCCTCCTTCTCCCTCTGCCGCCGCCGACTTCTTCTTCTTCTTCGTCGTCGTCCCCGTCAACTGTTCTCGCTTGACGTGTTTTCGAATGTATTCCTCTCGCACGGGAACCTCGCCTCGTCTCAGCCGCTCTTTCAGTGGGAGTGGTTTCCAAGCGTCGTCGTCGTCGTCGTCGTTGATTCTGCCCGTCGCTGCATCTGTCGTCGTCGTCGCTCTCGGAAGAAGCGGGCCGTCTTTATCGTTACCGTCCATGGCGTCGTCGTAATGAAATGGAGAAATTGTTTTTCCAATTCTTCATTAACGAAAGAGAGAGAGAGAGAGAGATGCGTTGTGCGCGCCGATGCGATCATCCGGACGGAAGAAGAAAAAAGACGAACAGCAGTCACAATCGTCGTCCTAAAGGCGTCTTTTGCGTTTCTCTGTCGTCGTATTCGTCGTCGTCGTCGTCGTGGTTGCTGTTTTCGTTGTCGTTCGCGATGACGATGATTTTGACGTCGATTGGAAACCACGAAGTCTACGCGTACTCCTCCGGCGCGGGAAGTTGCGACTTTGACGGCGTTTTGCACGGCTTACCGTCCTCGAAACCACAAATAATTACGAACGAAGATTTTGGATTCACGTTGGGTTCGCCCGGGATTAACGTGCCAGGCGCGGTCGCGAACGTGAAAATCTCCGGGAAGAGGAAGTATAAAGGATTCATGGTGTACGCGGTGGACGCGAAGACGAACAGACCGATTGGAAAATGGCTGAAGAAGGACGTGCCGGAACGCGCGCAAATCCATCCGATGTGCTCGACGCACGCGACGCACGATATATCGCACTCGAAGGATGGCGGGCAAATGGAGGACGTGTTACCGTGGGTGGTACCGGTGGACGTACCGGAGAGCGTGATTTTTAGAGTGACGGTGGTGGAAGAGTACGAGACGTGGTACGCGTTTGAGATGAAGTACGAGAGAGGAAGCGCGAGAGCGGGAGGCGTAGAAGGAGTGGAGTTGATCGAAGAAGATGTGAGAAAGATGGATAAGGACGGGAACAAAGCGCCGAGTTTAGGTGCGGCGTTGAGTGGTGGGTACGCGCCGACGGTGAGGAGCGATGATGGTAGCGATGACGATAGCGGAGAAGGAGAAGAGGATACGCCTCGTGAGGCGTTTCGAAAGCGACAGAGAGAACAAGTCTTAGCGGCGAAAGATCCCGACGGGACGCACTATAAAGCCAAGCACGGAGAGATGAAAGAGTTTCACAAGTCATTTCACAACAAACTGGCGAAAGGTGGCGAAAATAGAGACATATACATCGCCGACCCGAAACTGAAAGCGAAGAAAGCCTCGGATCGAGTTTCGGAAGAGACGAAAGCGTTGCAAAGAAGAACCATCGGCAGAGTCGCGCACGGCGCGTGCATGTTTATTTTATGGGTCGTTCTCGCGCCCGCTTCGGCATCTATCGCGCGTTACGGCAAAGGCAACGCTACCGGTTGGTTTACCGTGCACAAATCTTTGAGCGCAATCGTCCTATACGGCACTCTTTTCGGTATCTTTGGCGTCCTCTTCCTCCGAGGCTTTTCCACGCCGTGGGGGCCTCACGGTACCTTCGGCTTGAAAACCTTGGGTCTCTGCGTCGTCCAAATGACGTTAGGAAACATTCGCAACTGGATTCCGCGTCCGATTTTCCGTTTCTTTCACCGCTGGCTCGGCGTCGCCACGATACTCCTCAGTTGGTACACCTGCAGTTTAGGCGCTCAACTGTTGAGTAACATCGAGCGCATGCTGAAAGTACCCGCGATGACGCACGGCGGCATGTTTCTAATTTTAGTGTTCGTCTGGCTCATGCAACGAAACCACAGCAAGTCGAGGATCGATACCAAGACTAGATTTAGCGTTTAGAAAGAGAAAGTGTGCGCACGCGCGCGCGTATATTTGTTATCGATGCGTCGTATAGTAGATGAAGTAACTCACAAAAAAACCCCTCACAACAAACGCGAAGAAGAACGCGTCTTCTTTCGAACAAAATTCCTCCCTCCGCGATGACACCACCACCAGCACAGACAGCAGCGATAGACGAGCTTTTCCAAGCGATCGAAGCCGACGACCTCGCGCTCGTCCAACGCGTCATCTCCGAGAAGGGCGACGACGTCGTTTTGGAAAAAGCGTCGCCCAACTCGAAAACGCCGCTGATGCACGCGTGCGAAACGCACGGGAACGCGGACATCGTGCAACTGTTGCTGTCCTCTGGCGCGCCTTGGAACGACGTCGACGACGACGGTCACTGCGCCGGCGAGTACGCGGCGCAGAAGTTTCCGCATCTCGCGTCGTCGCTGATGGATTACGGCGTGGAGGTTGAATTACAGTTAGGTGAGGCGATGAGGGCCTCGGGCGAGTACGAGACGGACACGTCGTATCTCCAAGAAAAATTAAAGTACGACGACGACGATCGGTTGTTAGACGCGCAAGGAGATGCGGTGATGATGAAATGGGAGACGCCTTTGATGAAGTTACACGCGGAGAAGATTTGCGACGTGGCGGGCGGGAAGGTATCGGACGCGGTCGTTTTGAACGTCGGGTTCGGGTTAGGTATTATCGACGGCTTCATTCAGGATTTGAAGCCGAAGACGCACGTGATAATAGAAGCGCACCCGGACGTGTACGCGCACATGAAACGAAAAGGTTGGGATAAAAAAGAAAACGTGGTCATAAAGTTTGGGAGATGGCAAGATGTTGTAGATGATTTAGCGAAAGAGTACGCGTTCACCGGCGCGTTTTTCGACACCTACGGCGAGACGTACAACGAAATCAGAGAGTTTCACGAACATCTACCGAAGTTGTTTCAAAAGAGTAAAGGAGATGGCAAAAGATGCATATACTCGTATTTCAACGGTTTTTGTCCCGACAACGTGTTTTTTCACATGGTGTATAATAAGTTGATAGCGAAAGAGTTGAAAGATTTGAGCGGGATGTTGACGACGTTTGAACCGGTTAAAGTAGAAAAGATTGATTGGGAAGGCGTCACTGGACACGGAAAGTACTGGGAAATGGAAACGTATTTTCTACCCACGTGTACGTACGTGTAGACTTTATGCTTACTAAGTTAGCGTTGTAGTAGCCTCTATTTTTAATCATGCACTAAAATTTACAAAAGGAATCTAAACTTTCTATTCATTCTCCGTTTTCCGCGTTTTGCGCGGCGATGCTCCTGGTCGCCATCGTCGACGATCGCGTCACTCGCCTCGTTCTCTTTTTATCACCCGATTCTGCTACGTGTGCGGCATCATTGCGCTTCTTACCGCGCATAATTCTAGGTTCTTCTACTTTCGGTGCCGTCTTTTCTTCGTCGTCCGTCGCGCCTTTCGTCTCCTTCTTCCTCTCCCTCCGTTCCTCTTCTTCTCCGTCGCCTTTTCTACCTTCACGACTACTACCCCAATCACCTCCTCGTCCTCCGATACCCCCACCTCCACTCACGTACACGGGTTCGTCGAAGCTATATTTCGTGTATTTGAGCGGAAACTTTTCGTGGTCCGGAACGGTCGCTCCTCCTCCTCGACTCTTCTTCTTCTTCGGTTCTCCAACTGTCAACTGTAACCCAACACCAACGAAATCCGTCGTCCCAACTGCGATCAAATCGTCTCCATCGAACTCCTCCTCGTTCGTCAGTCGGTCGCACTTTCCGATCGAATTCCTCGTCTCTTTCTTCGTTCCGAACAGGCAATCGCTCTCTCGGCCTTCTCTCTCGTCGTCGTCGTCGTCGTCTTTATTTTCTTCTTCTTCTTCTTCTTCTTCTTCTTCGTCGAACTTGTTCCCGAGGCGAATCGCCAGCGTCGAACTCGTCCGCCAACAGGCCGCTCCTTCTCCTGCGCGAGCATTACCATCGTCTTCATCGCGAATAGCGACAGAAGAAGAAGGAATCATGGATTTAAACGCTCTGTCGACGCGATCGTGGAACGTGTCGAACTGTAACAGAATCGGTTGTTGTTTCCCTTCTTTCATATTTTCAAACCGTCGTCAGACTTTTGTGGGGAAAACCACCCCCCCTATAGCTTTTTGTTTTGGATCAAAAACACCACCGCGAGGGAAAAATGTCCAATCAGTGGCACCGAGGCGGCGGTGGTGGTCGCGGTGGTGGTCGCGGCGGTGGTCGCGGAGGTCGAAACAACGCTCAGCAAGGCTCGAACCAACCGCGCAGAGACCTTTTGCGGGACGATTTCGGCATCGAGTTCCCGCTTTGGAAGCTCACCTCGTACGGTCCGGGAGCGTCGAAAAACAACTTGTTGGGCGGCGACACGTCGCCGGAAGAAGTCAGATGGGTGTCCGGCGCGTTTAGAGCGAGAGTTGGGGATCACCGTCAGGTGTTTGACACGATGAGGGAGTACGAGAGGTTGAAAGAGAACGACCGGACGGTGTTGAAGTCGATGCCGGAAACGCAGTTGAAGCAGGTGTTTGATTCGGTGGACGCGGGTTCGATGAAGCCGGCTGGAGCGGAGAGGACGATTGTGTTTCAGATGGTACCACAAAGGAATGTTGCAATAAAGTACGAGAGGGTTCTTCCGGCTTCCGGTGGCGGTGGTACTTTTGGTGGAGGAGCGGTGACGCCGTTCGGCGGCGGCTTTCAACAGCTTCAACAACAAACGCCGCCGCCGCCTTTTGGAGGAGTGCAAGGACAACAGGGCGGGTTAGGACAGTCATCTGGTTTTGGGAGCGTTCCGCCAGTCGCAACTCCGTCTGCGTCTCCTTTTACCGGCGGTGGGTTCCAGAATGCGACGCCGTCCACGCCGGCGTTCGGGAGAGGAATGGGACAGACCGGCGCGCTCACTTCCAACGCGCCGGCTGCAAAGCCCGTCGTCACGGTAACGCCGTCGGCGCCGCAAAATCAAGCAGACACGAATCAGTTTACGCCTGAGTTTAATCCAGCCGATCCGTTCGGCTCGAGAGATTTTGCACTCGGACAGATTCCAGATCAACCGCCGCCGCCTCAGTATTACACCTGAGATTAACAAAGCAGTAGAAAAGTAAAAGAAGTAAAAGTAGATATAGAATTTGAGTAGGTAGAATGACATGTAGATCAAAAGCAAATATTAGCAGTACAAAAAAAAATATTGACGACAAAACATGATAAGCTCAGCGGCGAACGAATTCTGATTGATGCCGAGCTTCCATTCGCTCTTTTTGCTTCGCGATGCTGCGCAATTTCGCCTCGTATTTCGCGACGATGCGTCTTCGTTCTCTGATGACGTTGTTGAAAGCCTGCGACAACCGATAATCACTTTTATTCGCCCACGCGATATCGTCTTTGGTAAACACGAGCGCGCGTGTATTTTCTTTCGCCTTGACCGATACAGAATATGTTTCCGCGTCTGGATCGATTTCACCGATTAAGTTGGATGCTCTTCGAAATCTCGACATTTTCCCAATCTCGTCATCGTTTTTATCTGTTTCGACGACGCATTCACCGCTCGTGATCAAAAATGCCTCCTCGCACGGCTGACCTTTGACGCATAGATACTCACCCTCTTCAAACCTTCTTTCCGGCAGTTGATGCTCAACGTACGAATACGCCTCCAATTTTCCATGGACTCTTCGCAATCGATCCGAATCGTTCTTTTGGTGCACCGGGTTAAACCACTCGTGTTCCAGCGCAGCGGCTGCAGACAGACGTCTCTTTGGATTCGGCTCCAAAAGTCCATTCAACAAATCTTTCGCCGTCTCCGAAACGCCGCTAAAATCAAACAAGAAGTAATCAATGTTCGCTTCACAGATGAGTTCGATCAACTCATCCTCGTCCTCGTCCTCGAACGGCCATTCGCCGGAAAGTAAAACGAAGAGCGCAACGCCGCACGCCCACACGTCCACACCTTGACCGTACGTGCCTTGCAACAATGCTTCGGGAGAGACGTATGCGACGGTTCCATCCACGCCTGCTGACGTTTGCCGTGTTCTCAATACCTTTGCTAAGCCGAAATCAACAATTGTCGCCGTATCGAAATCATCCTTCTCCTTCAACACGATATTCTCTAATTTCAAATCGCGATGAATGACGCCTTTTGTGTGCATGAAAGCGACGGCATCGATGAGCTGGTGCATAATTTTCTTCGCAATATGTTCAGGAAACCGTCCATTTGGTTGTTCTGCGACGGCATCTTCCAGTTCTTGGCCTTTCAACAAGTCCATGACGACGTGAATGACAGCGCCATTTTGCTCCGTGAAGAATTCGCGGATAGTAACGATGTGCGGGTGACTGGAAAGGCGTTGCATCAAAGCGAGTTCGTTCAAGACTTCTTCACTAGTCATCGCTTCGAATTCGTCAGAGTCGCTGTCGTCGCTGTCATCTTCGTCATCGGAACTTTCGTCCGAAGACCCGTCCACTTTGGACTTTTTCGAATCATCGTCCGACTCCAAAACCTCTTTAATCGATATAGTCTTGACAGCGATTATTTCGTTGGACTCTTTATGTCTTGCTTTCCGAACGACAGCAAACCCACCTTTACCCATGGTTTCACCAACTTCGTAACGATCGTTGAATGGTAGGTAATCGTGGACTTTACCAACGTCGCTGACAAATTTGGCGAGTTCGTCGAGTTCGCGCAGACCTCCCGGAGCGGAGTGAGAGCGTCGCAAGAAGGGCTTGTTGTTGTTCGTCGCAGCACTCATCTTCTCGTTTGTTTTTGCATAGTACATGGCGTTGTTCCTACGCCGCATTTTTAAAGTCGTTCCTTCTGCGACGTGTTTGATGTGGTTATCTCTCGCTCGCATTTCCCGCAGCGTGCGCAAGTGCTCCTTGTTCAAAGAAAACTTCTTCCGCCACGTGTTTTCTTTGCGCGCTTCGATACCGCGTTTTCTTCTTCGAGCGCGGTGTGCTGCCTGCTCTTCTACATACTCGTCCTCATCGTTGATGACTCCCCTGGTCTCATTCATCGATTGGTGCGTGAGATGCGTCGATCCAAGTTGCGTTCGAAGCATCGCCACGTCTGCGGTGTTATTTTGCATCATCCTCCGATTCCGCGCACCGGATGGCGATAACAATCCGCCCACACTCATAGGTTGTGGAGATTGCGAACGACTTCGCGCCCCACTGTCGGACTCGCCGGAATCACCACTCGTTGTGTTGTCTCCTCCGAAATACAAAGCTTTATTCGCAGCCGCCGACGAGAACAGTGCGTTATTTTTCCTTCGGTTCGTTCGTTCTCGAAACCTCGCCGAGGACGGGGATAGCTGTTCGCCTCTCGTTTGCGCGGCTACTTGCGATGCGGTTCCATCGATACCACCACCTAACGGTGATTGGTTGTATCTCCGTCTATTTTCATGCGCCAGCGCCAATAAATCTTCCGCCGAGTCTAATCTCAAGAGCTGTTTACGTAAACCTAATTTCTTCGCGTGCGAGCTCACGTTTCTCGTTTTCAAAGTTGCCCACGAGCTCAACCCGGTCGGTAATAAACCTCTTGATTTTGCAGTTTCCGCTAATCGTTCGAACGTTTCCGGAGCGTTCGGATAATCCAACGCCAACTCCCTCAATCGCACAGCCGTTCGCGCGAACCCTTTCGCCATCTGACTCGAATTTACCGCGCCTTCTTTACCTAAATACTTCAACACGTCAATCGTTTGTTTCCCGCACGCAAACTTATCGATGGCGTCTCTTTCAATCGCGACTGATAATATCCTGTACACAAACTCGTGGTGATAATACGGCACGTTTAACGCTCGCAAATTTCTCGAACATTCTTTACAATCCAGCGACTGAAAATACTCGTTCGTTATCCGTTTCACGCGTTCTCTCAACACGTCCGCTCTGTTCTCGCACAACCCCTCGCCGCCCCATACGGATCGAACGACTACATCCCCTCCGGGTTGCTCCAACAACTCCTTCCCTTTCTTCGCACATTCGCACCCTCGCGCAGAAATTTCCGACGGTCTCGACAAGCAAGCCTCTAAATACGTCACCGAAACCACGTCGTCGATCACCGCGCGCGCTAAAAATCTCGACACGTCCTCCATCGCCGTCGGCACGTCGATTTCCACGTCCGCCAACATCGACAAAAGATAATCGAACGCACTTTCAAACGCTTCCGGCGGAAAGAAGAAAATTTGACTGCTGGCATCTGAAAGAAAAGAAGGAGAGGATGCTTCGTCGTCGTCGTCTGCTGCTGCTGCTGCTGCTGCTGCTGCTGTTTCGCGACCTTCGTCTTCTTCTCGTTCTCGTCGTTGACTCGTCGTCGTAATCGAATCCCCTCCAACCACCCCCAAACCTTCTCCATCGCCAAAATCACTCTCCCTCTTCACAAACGCCAACCGTTCCATCAATCTCGCGCACATCTCCCTCTCCTTCATCCCTCTGTCTAAACTCAACCGCATCGCTCGCGTCACCACCGTCTCTCCGAAATTCGACCGCTGTTGCCACTGGTACAGCTCTTGCAGAGATTTCACGAATTCCTCCGTGTCCGAGTGGATGAAAAATTCGGAGAGCAACGTGGAGACGCGATCTTTAAACTGCGCGTCCGAGTGCGCGTTTACGCGTTGGTGAGAGAACATTTCTTTATCGGTAAATTATCCAAAAGCGGGGTTTTTTTCTCTCTCTGTGTGTGCGTGCGCTTTATTTATCTAGCAGATCATGGTTCTCGTCCTATTTGGTTCGTCGCGTGTTATCTCTCCTTTCTTTGCGCTGCTTTTTGAGCGTTTTGCAACTAACTTTTGTTTTTCGCATCCGAGAGTATTTAGGGTTTAGGGTTAAACCCTAAACTAAGAATAACGCACAACTGTCGTCTGTCGTTTCTCGTTCGGGAGAAAAAAAAACGCACGAAAACGCATAAGAAGATGGGCATCTTCGACGGCGTGAAGATTGAATCGTCCAACCCATTGTTCAGCTCTGAATCTCAATTCTTCGAGAAACGCGAGAGAGCTTTGTTACCGCCGGTGGGTGCCGCTGTTGCTGCTGGCGTTTTCGGCGACGACGACGCTAAAAAGAAAAAGAAGAGCAAGGACGGCGACGATGCGAAAAACGAGGACGGCGGAAAAAAGAAGGAGCAAAAGAAGCGACTGATGGCGGCGATGAAACACGCGCGGGACGTTTCGAGAGAAAAAGAGCGAGAAGAGGAAGACGACGACGACGACGACGACGACGCAGAGGCGAAGGGAAAGAAAAGAAGGAGAAATAAGAGCGTGTTGGCGGAAACGAAGGAAGAGACGATGGAGGGCGAGTATTCCTCGGACGAGGAAGAGTACGAAGGGCTCGTTAAAGGTGGGAAGAAGAAGAGCGCGAGAAGTCTGACGAGCGAAAACGCGTCGACGTCGACGTCAAAGAAAACGGAAGAAGAGATGAAAGAGGAACTGAAGAGGACGATATTCGTGGGGAACGTGCCGACGAAAACGAAACCTAAGGAGTTGGTGGCGTTTTTTAAGGAATTGATGGGTTCGAAAGCGAAGCACGCCGAGGTGGTTTCCGCGCGGATACGCTCCGTGCCGCTGAAAAAGAACGCGGACGAGAAGGACGCGAAAGTGCCTATTCGAGCTAAGATTTTAGGTTCGCTGGGAAAGAAGAAGAATAAAGAAAACAACGGGGCAATTAACGAGGCGTCAAAGAGTGGATGCACCGCGTACATCGTGTGGAAACGAGAGAAGGATTGCGAACGAGCGGTGAAGAAGGGCAACATGCAAAAGTTCAAAGGCCACACGCTGAGAGTAGATTTTGCGGCGAAATCGAGCCAGAAGAAAGGAGGAGGCGCAGGAACAGGAGACGATGGGAGCGGCGTGAACTACGATCGAACGAAATCCGTGTTTGTCGGCAACTTACCCTTTGACGTGTCCGACGAGGAAGTCATCGAGATTTTCACCAAGAACAAAGAGTATAAGGAGTTGAAGACGGAGCTAGAGGCGGTTAGAGTTGTGCGAGACAAAACGACGCGAACGGGTAAAGGCATCGCGTTTGTTCTGTTCAAATCCGTCAAAGCCGCGAGAACGGCGTTATTACTAGATGGTTTCGAGATGGGTAAACGGGAACTTCGCGTCACTAAAGTTGGCGTCGTCGCTCCGAAAAGAGGAAACGAGGTCACCAAATCTCGAGAACGCGTCGGAAAAGGAAACGCGAAGAGTAAGAGCGGCAGCGTTAGCGAAAACAACGCAAACAAACGCAAAGCGAATTCCTGGGAAGGCGGTCGTTCTGCGAAAGGGAACAAAGTAGCTAAATTTGAGAAGAAATCGTCGGTCACCGGCGACGGAAAGCGCGGCGGCGCAAACGCGGGTTCGTCCAAAGGTAAAAAAGGCACGCCGGCAAAGACGACGACGAAGAAGAAGAACAAGGAGCCTCGCGCGTCGGGTAAAAAACGTCCCGCGGTAGCTTTACGTAAAGCGAAGATGAAAGCTGGTTTGTAAAAACGAAGAAGCGAGACGTCGATGGTGCTCTCTCGCTCTCGCGAAAAGATTTTTTACCACCGAAGATACACCATATCTAGTAATAGTATCTCGCGAGTTGAAATGAACACAATAATAAAGATAATATACTTGTATTAAACGCAACGCAAAGTTCCACCTCTCTCTCTCTCTCTCTCTTATGTATATCAAACGAATTACTCTTCCTCGTTCTTCGGCTCCTCCTCCTTTCCTTTCTCCGTCGTCGTCGCCGCCGGCTTTTGCTCGTCCACTTCTTTCTTCAACTCCTCGTTGAACTCGTTCGCGGCCGATTGAAAACTCTTCACCGTTTTCCCCAACGATTTCCCGAGCTCGGGAAGTTTACTCGGCCCGAACAACAACGCCACGACGCCGCCGATGACGACGATTTCCGGAAGACCGAGACCGAACAAACCGTTGCGAACGACTAAATCGCCTCTTCTTCCTCTTCTCTGTTTTGTGCTAATGATGGTGTTGTTATTGTTTCTTCTCGCGGCGGTATTCTTCATCGTCGCGCTGACGACGACGGTGGAAGATCGTCTTCTCGAATTCAAAGAAGAGGCAGACGCGAGAAGGGCAGAAGACGAAGATAAGGACGCTAAGGACAACATCATATAATTACGATAAAGTCAAATAAAACAAGCTTTTGCGAGTGCTCTCCGAGGGGGGTCGTTTCTTTCAGCGATTACGTGTGTGTATCTCTGTGCGGAAATTCTCCATTTCTTTTCCCCAAAACAATGGGAAGACACAAGTAAAATGTCAACGCTGCACCAGCGCATCAACAAGACGCTCTGCGACGCATCAAACAACAACAACAACTCCGAACGACAACAACGACGCGCGCTCGCACTCGCGATTGAAAAATGGAGTCGCGATTTTAACGTCGTCAACGTCTCGACCGCGCTGAGTCGCTTGGCGAAGGCGAGATTCATCAACGACGCGAAGACGGAGAAGGCGGCTGCTCGCGAAGAAGAAGAAGAAGAGAAGACCACGCGCAAAGCGACGCGCGTTTTACTCGAGCGGTGCCGAGCGATTCTCGAGGAAGAAGAGGCGAAGAGTAACGGTTCGCAGCTCGAACCGAGGCATTTGAGCGCGATTTTGTGGTCGCTGGGGAAGATGCGTTTGGTGAGAAGCGCCGCCGACGACGAAGGCGACGACGACGGAAAGTTGGGAGCGGAGGCGGTTGCGGTCGCGAGAAAGGTTTCGGAGCTCGCGGTGCGCTTTTACGAGAAGAAGAAGAAGACGAATAAGAAGACGGCGTTTAACGCGCAAGAGATTTCAAACTTGTTTTGGGCGTCGGCAAAGATTTATGGCGACCGTTTGAAGATGCGCGGTGATGATGATTGTAGTAGCGTCGTCGAAGAGGCGATCGGGCGGATGCAAGCGCCTTTGCAGAGGATGTTCGCGGCGTCAGAGCGGCGCGAGTGGACGACGCAAGGCGTGTCGAACGTGTGTTGGTCTTTGGCGAAGATGTCGGTTTCTTCTTCTTCTTCTTCGGATAGAGAGGGTGGACGGAAACGGTCGATGGTTTGGGTAGTCGACGATGAGTGTGACTTGAATAAGGCCATAGTGGACGCGTTGGATATTGGATGTTCTGGCCCTCCGACCAAACGATTCAACGCGCAGGAATTCGCCAACATCGCGTGGGCGATGGCAAAGTTCAGCGAGGCGCAGAATAACGAGGGAGGGAGAGAGGTTTTGGTGACTAAGATGGCGCATAAGTTGAAAATATTGCTCGTATCGGAGACCGTGAAAGGTCGATTTGAGTCCAGGCACGTCGCGAATACGTTTTTAGCATTCGCCAAAGTCAATCAGTGCGCGAAGGATCCGAAATTTTGGTTCAAGCTGAAAACGTTGACGAAGAGTGTTTTGGAGAATATGAACGCGCACGAGTTATCGATGGTCATGGTGGGTGTTGGGTTAGTTAACGATAGCGACGGAACAGCGTGCGATATAGGGCAGGATGGTGAAGAGAACGAGGAGTTAGCGTACGAAGTGTGCCGATTCTTTACCAGAGCAATCGCTTCGTACACCGACGATGCGAATATCGAAAACGACGAGGACGAAACCGGAAAGGTGGGATTAATTGCCAACGTCTTTTGGGCGCTCGCAAAGCTTCCGAAACTCCTAGAGAAAATCGCACGAAAAGAAAAGACTTTCGTCAACGAGATGTTGAGTGTACTCCAGCAGTCGAACAGTATCGTCAACATGAGCGGACGGCAGGCATCCACGATTCTTTGGTCGCTCGCAAAAATTGGCGACGTGGTTGGTTTCGAAGATACCGGAATCAAATCTACGTTTGAGCTCTTTTCTCGAACGCACTTCTCAAATACGTCGTCGCCTTCTCTGTTTTTCAGAACAAAAACAGATGCCCGGTCGTTTTCAATGATTCTTTGGGCGTTTTCGAGTGGCTTACCCGATGTGGCCACGAACGAATACGCGAGAGACGTCTTTGAATCCGCTCACAAAGACTTGCTCGGTGAAAATTTTATCGAAGAATTCAACGCACGAGATCTCGCAAACGTGAGCGAAGCGTTTGCAAAACGATTAGATACGCCCGAAAAGGTTTTGAAGACAATTGCTTCACGCGCTGCAAAAATTCTGGACACGTTCAACGCGCAAGAGTTGCTCAAATTTCTTGGCGCGATCGAGAGAGCCGGAGGTGATGTGCGCAAGTACGAAAAATTGAACGAACTCTTGAGCTCAAAAAGGACGGTTAAGATTCCGTTCCCTGCGCTAGGATTAGTCGACGAGTCCGCGATCAAACTTCGCTCGGCTACGCCAACGAACGACGCGTCGAAACAAATTGATAGAGTGGATGACTCATGTGGTGGATTCGGACGCCAAAATACCGGAGTCGCTCTTTGGGAAGGATCGAGAGTCTTAGCTGAATGGATATCGAGACTTTCGGCTATTGATTTGCACGCATTCTGCACGAACGATATGAAATGGAGTAAACTCAGCGAGGATGGCTTCATTACGCCTAAAGTTAACGCTCGAGAGAAGTTTTTTGGTAAAGGAAAACTAGGCGTCGAGCTCGGCGCCGGACTCGGATTGCCTTCCATCGTAGCTTCAAAACTCGGAGCAAACATCATTGCAACTGACGGTACGTGTATTGGTTTCTCAAGCAGTCTCGTTTCATTTTTTCTTTATCGTTCACACATTCGCTCCGGTTAATCCCTCGACTGGTCTTCCTTCGTGACCGTTGAGTTTCAGAGAGAGCGTACAAAAGAGTTGACTGAAAAGTCACCGGGGAGTTTCGCTGACAACATCCTTTATTTTGCCACGGATGCGTCTGATAGTAGCTCTCGTACATTTTTTTAAATTCACATCTCATCTTACTTTGAGTGTTACAGCACACTGACCGATAATACTTACTTTTTTGCGTTTGTATTCACTCGCAACACAGGTGACGACGACGTTCTTTCGCTTCTGAAAAAGAACATGAAGAAGAACGCCAGCGAAGGATCTTCGACGAAGAAACTCGTCTGGGGCGCAGGCGATGCTCTAAAGATTCTAGAACTCAAGAGACATCCAGATTTTATCCTCGCCACGGATGTCGTTTACGGAAACGACACGAGCAAATGGAAAGCGTTAGTAGACACGATGAAACGCTTAGCTGGAAGAGACACGTTGATTCTCATCGGGAACGTTCGCCGGTACCCCGCGGGGCATCCGTTAGCAGAGACTACATTTTACACAGAGGCGACAAAAGAGGACTTCGACCGCGCGGAGGTTCCCGTGTCGAGTTTACACCCGGAATTTCGAAAAACTGGCGCTGGATCGTGCGTAATTCACGCCTTGCGGTTGAAACGCGACGCCGAAACGCTCTGCACCCTCGTCAAGAAACGGAAAAAAGAGAAGAAGAAAGAAAAGAAAGAAAAGAGTAGGAAGAAATCGAAAAAGAAGGAATCCCCCGATAGGAAAGTTTAGTTCATGTGTTATAGTTGTATTATTAATAAAGCTCGCGCTCGCTACATCTCGATGACGAGAAACTTCAGATTACCATCGGCATCGTCCTTATTGTCCTAACGGCTTTTCAAGCATAAAATGCCCAACCTCGACCAAGCCAACCGCGGCGAAGGGGTTCCATTCCGTGCTTCTTTGCGCGATTTGCGCTTGCGTCAGACCCTTCTTCGCCCACTCTGGCTCCGCGTACCCACACTTCTCGAACAATTTTTGTGCACCTTTGTTATCCACCTTTGTGTGCGTATACATCGTCGTCTCGCCCATCTCTCTCATGCACTCTTCCGCCGCTAACACCAACGCTTTACCGATCCCTCTCCCTCTTTGCGTCGTCGCAACCGCCACGTCCGACAAATACGGTTTATCCGCCGGCGCTTTCGGCCGATAATTCTCCGCACCAAACCTCTTCCCGTTCGGTAGCGACACCTCCGCGATACCAACCAAGTTCGAACCGACTTTCGCCGCGATCAAAACTCTGTCCGTCGAATTCTGCACCCCGTCCAACAACCCGGCGTACACTCTATCCGACTGCGCCTTCGCCAGCCTCTTCCTCGCTAAGAAATCTTGCGGTCGAACCTTAAAGAACAAATCCATTACTAAATTCGTCGCGTCCATGCAATCGTCCTCTTCTAACGGACCAATCTTCGTCGATCCCATGTCGTTCAATTTCACCTCCGATCGCTTCACCGCCGCCGCCAGCGCGCCTTGTATTCTCGCCTTGTCTTTTCTTCGATTTTTTGCCAATTTCACCGTCCCTTTTTCCAAATCCACGACTAAAAGAGGCGTCGCGCCTTTGGTCTTTCTCGTCGTCGTCGTCGTCGTCGTTTCCAATCGTTCTGACGACGCGTTCTCTTCCTCGACGTCTCCGTTCGTCGTAATCGCATTCGTAGTCGCTTCTTCTCCTCCTCCTCCTTCCGCTTTTGTCGCGATATTTCTTCTTCGTCTTCCTCCTCGTTCGGTAAAAAGAGCGTTCTTCTTCCTCATCGTTTCACCGTATCTTCTTTTCCCGGAAGAAGATGAAGATGAAGATGAAGAAGAGCTGCACGAAGGCGCCACGAAGCGCCGCGGCGCGGCAGAATGCGAAGAACAAGCGAACGCAAAAAAGCTCATGCTTAAATCGCGTGAGAGAGATAGAGAGAGATAAAAACAAAAAGAGACGCGCTTCTTAAATGCAGAGAGAAAGCGTTGCGCGGTTTATCTTCTTTTTCTCTTTTGTGAGGAATCCGACCTTTTCCTCACTTTTAGATGCGTGTGATGGGGAAAAAATTAAAGCTTTAATTAAAACAAAAATGGCGCCTCTTCTGAAAGGAAATAAGAAATCGATCGGGCAACGATGGGAAAATCTGAGCACGGACCGACAGTTGCTCGTGTTTTGCCTGCTGACGATCGCGTATTTGATCGGGAAGTCGATGTCGGAGCACGAGAAGTGCGCACACGCGCACCATAGGATTTCGATTGGTGAATACGCCTCCACTTCTTCTTCGTCGTCTTCCTCTGACGATGGGAACGACTTTGGTGGGGCGGTGCATCGGTACGAGAGCGCTTCGAGGGCGTCTGGGGGTGGGGTTTCTACTTCGTCGTCGTCGTCGCTGCGATGTCCGACGGCGGACGAGCTGTGCCCGGCCAGCGACTCGAAGCGGCGCGTGAGAGATTCGGCGATACAAATCGAGTTGAAAAGGAAGAAAGTAGAAGTGGAGGAGCTTCAGAGAGCTTTGGCGAAGAAAAACGGGGGACGCGCGGCGCAAGACCCGCTCGCGAAGGAGTTGGAGACGATGTCCGAGGAGTTGGCGAAATTACGCGCGAAGTTGAGGACGTATAAAGTGAGCGAGCAACAGGCGATATCGGAGCGGAAGAACTGCGAGAAGACGCTCGAGTACGGCGGCGACGGATGTCAGAGACAGGAGTTACCCATCGGGATGGAAACGTGCGAGAAGCTCGCGGAATATAGGAAAGGTTTAGAGAAGAAAATTATCACTTTGAAAAGAGAAGCGTGGACGAACAGAGATAAGACCGCGAACCAGTGCGCGGGGAAGTTAGCGGCGGAGAGATTGTTGTGGATGGATAGAGCGACGGTGGTGATGACGGCGGCTATCGCAGCCGGGACGGACGAGAGGACGCTGGATTCGACCGGTGTCATTCAAACCGAAGCGAGGAGAAGAGTTTTAGCAGCGGAGAGAGAAATCGCGTATTCGAAGAAGTATCCCGGGTCGCCCGTGTTCAACGGGGTGGGGAGCGCGGCGAACGAGGCGGATTTATCCATCGTTTTTAAAAGAGCGCTACTGGAAGCGAGGAACGAAATGTTGGCAGAAGATAAGAAACTCGACGAGGCCTGGATCGACGAATTGTTGCAGATTCCCGAATTAAACGGTGGGAAAAGGAAAGGCGCGGAAAGGTGGACGCCGGATGAGCGACAAAAGCACAGCGAAGAGTGGGAAGAAGCGGTGAGGAAATTAACGCCGACCATCGTGGAAGGCGTGCAAGTCAAAGCGAAAAATCCGAAAGACGTGATTAACTATTTCGCGAGAACTGTCGAGGCAGAAAGAGCTATGCCGCACGTGTTTGGTTTAGTCGAAAGAAAAGGAGGCACTTTGCAATGGGAAGGTAAATTCGCTCGATACGCCGCGCGCAAGAACGCGAGAAGGTCGAAAAACGTCAAAGGCGGCGTCGTCAAGAAAGCGGATGGGAATTCAACCGGAGTTACAAACACTTTGTTTCGCTCCGCGTTAGTCGATGAGGTGTTGCCAGACGTTGCGCCTCCACCAGAGTACAAAAGATGCGCGTTAGTTGGAAACTCTCAAAGAAATTTAATCCACGAGTACGGCGAGGAAATCGATAGCCACGACACCGTTTTTCGCATGAACAACGGACCGACTTTAGGATTTGAAAAGTACGTCGGGACTAAAACGACGCACAGAATCGTGAACAACCTCTGGACGAAAGCATACGGCGCATCGGTGTATAATTTAGCGCGGCTTCCGCTCGAATGGAACTCCACTTTGCTCGTTTCTAGGACGGACGGCGAGGATTTCTACAACGTCGTTTCGGAGTTGAAAAATCGTCGACCAGACGTGAACGTTGTTCGCATCAACCCGCCAGGGGCGACAGCCGCGAGTGATTTGTTAGATACCTTGCGCAAACGCATCGAAGCGAAGAGAGGTTTGACCTATCCAGGAAGAGGGTCTCCTTCCTCTGGTTGGCTCGCCGTCTTCCTCGCCATTCAACTCTGCGAATCCGTGGACGTTTACGGCGTAGGTTTAGGCGGATGCTGGGGTGCCGCTGGAGGTGGGTGCATCGGAGGGAGTGCCTGGCACTACTTTGAGAACGATTTAGCCGAGCTCTACAAAAACTCTCGCGAGTTTGGCGAAGACCCGCACCACTCCTTCCAGCTCGAACACGACATGTTGCGCGCGCTCGACGAAGCCGGCTACATCACGCTTCACGCGCCGCAAAAATACAACTCCATGGAAAAAGAAGCCACGTATTTAAGAGCGATGCAACCAACCGTCTTAGACGAAGCTCAAGCATCCGCGAGAGTGTTATCCGCCAAAGCAGATCTCATCTGCATCGCTTCTGTCGGCCAAACCTGCGGCTGCGAAAAGAGGTGCATGGCGCCGAGCGAGTTGCACAACCGCGAGAAGAAATCGAGAATGAAAGAAGCCACGCAGGTCATCAAATCCTTAGAGAGTTACGGAAATAACGATAACGACGATAGCGACGACGAAAGTTCCGAAGATAATTAAACGTGAGAACAAGTTAAATGGCATTAAAATATGTTTGTCGTAGTATTCCGATAGCGCAAAAGCTTTTATTTTTGCTCTGATGCTTTTTCCTTTTTTTTCCTTTTTTTTTTTCGAAGAGAGGCGTGTGTCGCTTTTTTAAAGAAAAGTTTTGTTTGACCCGAGAGAGTTTCCCCACACGCACCTCTCTCTCTCTATTTTATTAGCCGCTTTTTTTAATACCGGAGAGTTGAAAGATGGCGACGCCACCGGTGAACGTGAGCGAGGCCATACAGGTACGCAAATTTTGTACTCTCTCTCTCTCTCTCTTTCGAGCGCGCGCGAAAAGCGTTGAAGTGGAGTAGTTAATTGACCCAATTGGGGTGCCCTCCGCGTTCGATCAAATTTCATTTTATTCTCTTTTTCCTCGAGTGGTTTTTCTCTCCCGGCGGCGGAAGGATTTCTGAACGACCGAATGCGATGGTCGCATCTTCACTCGCATCGCTGACGCTTCTCTTTTCTTTTATCCTCTTCCTTTGCGCGTAAAAAACACACACACAGCTGACGTCGCTGGGCATCAACCCGGCGATGATTTCCTTCACTAACGTGACGATGGAGTCGGAAAAGTTCATTTGCGTCCGAGAAACCGGAACGGCGAACTCGGTGGTGATTGTTGACGTCGCGTCGCCGTCGCAACCGTTGAAGCGACCGATCACCGCGGATTCCGCGCTGATGAATCCAGAGCAGAGAATAATCGCGTTGAAAGCGACCACGGCGGAGAGCGTTGGGAAAGATCACTTGCAAATATTCAACATTGAGCAAAAAGCGAAGATGAAGAGTCATCAGATGGACGAACCGGTTGTTTTTTGGAAATGGTTGGATGCGACGATGTTAGGGGTGGTGACAAATACGTCGGTGTATCACTGGTCGATGAGCGGGGACTCGGTGCCGGAGAAGGTTTTCGATCGAACGGCGAATTTGGCGGGATCTCAAATCATTTCGTACAAAGCGAGTCAAGACATGCAGTGGTTTGCATTGATTGGAATTGCGCCCGGTGATTCGTCGAGACCGGCGTTGGTGAAAGGGAACATGCAGTTATATTCGGCGGCGCAACAGAGATCGCAGGCGTTGGAGGCGCATGGCGCCGCGTTTGGGACGTTTCATGTGCCCGGGAACGCGAAAGCGAGTCAGATTGTTGCCTTTGCGCAAAAGACAGTCAATCCGGGAGACGGGAGCGTGCAATCGAAGATGCACATCATCGAGCTTGGAATGCAACCCGGAAATACGAACGCGTTTCAAAAGTGTCAGACGGAATTATTCTTCCCGCCAGAGTTTGCGGACGATTTCCCGGTGAGCATGCAAATCTCGAAAAAGTACGGGTTGATTTACGCCGTCACGAAAGCGGGTTTGTTGTTCGTGAACGATATCGAAACGGGTGCTGCGGTGTACAGGAATAAAATTTCCAACGATCCCGTGTTCATCGCGTGCATTTCAGAGAAGACGGGTGGCATCTATTGCGTCAACAGAAGAGGGCAAGTCATTTTGGCGACCATCAACGAAAGTGCGGTCGTGCCGTTCGTATCTCAACAGTTGAACAACTTGGAGTTAGCGCTATCGATCGCTGGTAGAGCATCGTTACCAGGAGCAGAGGCGTTAATTACGCCGAGATTCGACGCGTTGTTTAATGCCGGCGATTTCAAAGGCGCCGCCGAGTTGGCGGCAAAATACGGTTCCTTGAGAACGATGAATACCATTCAAAAGTTTCAGCAAGCGCCGCAACAGCCGGGGTCTTCTCCGCCAGCGTTGCAGTACTTCGGCGCGTGTTTGCAAATGGGCAAGCTTAACAAAATTGAATCCGTGGAGTTGGCGAAGTTGGTGTTGAGACAAAACAAGAAACAACTCATCGACCAGTGGTTCGCGGAGGACAAGTTGGAGCCGAGCGAAGAGTTGGGCGATGTGATTTCCCCGGTCGATAGTGATATGGCGCTAAAATTATACTCGAAATCGCAGGCAAATCCGAAAGTGTGCGCGGAGTTGGCGAAAAGGGGCGATTTCGAGACGCTCACGGCATATTGCGAACGCGTGAACTACACTCCAAACTATATGCACATGTTGCAAAGTTTGATGATGTCCGACCCGCCCTCTGCCGTTTCTTTAGCGCAAAGATGCTCGAAAATGACGCCACCTCCGCTTGATATGCAAGGCGTGGCGGATTTGTTCTTACAGCGCAACATGATTCGTGAGGCGACGTCGCTGTTGCTCGATATCTTGAAAGAGGATAACGAAGAGCAAGCGGCGTTACAAACGAAGGTTTTGGAAATTAACTTGGTCACGTACCCGAACGTTGCCGATGCGATTTTGGCGCAAGGAAAATTATCCCACTACGATCGACCAAGAATCGCGCAGTTGTGCGAAAAGGCTGGTTTGTACGGACGCGCGTTACAACACTACACGGAATTGAGTGATTTGAAACGTTGCGTTTCTGCGACGCATGCGATTGAACCGAATGCGTTGGTTGAGTTTTTCGGTACCTTATCGAAAGAATGGGCGCTTGAGTGTTTGAAAGAGCTTTTAGATGCCAATTTGAAGCAAAATTTGCAAGTTGCGGTAACTATTGCTAAAGAGTACACCGAACAACTCGGCGTTCAAGAAATCATGTCGCTGTTTCAAGAACGGGACTCGAACGAAGGGTTGTTCTTTTACTTGGGCTCGTTATTACCAACCTCTGAGAACAAAGAGGTGCACTTTAGATACATCGAAGCCGCGTCGAAGATTCAACAAATTAAAGAAGTCGAACGTGTGACGAGAGAGAGTAATTTTTACGACCCAGAACGCGTAAAGCTATTCTTAATGGAGGCAAAATTACCGGACGCCAGACCGTTGATCAACGTGTGCGATCGATTCGAGTTTATTTCCGATTTGACCACCTTCTTGTACAACAGCAACATGTTGAGGTACATTGAAGGATACGTTCAAAAAGTCAACCCGAAGAACGCGCCGAAAGTTGTCGGCACGTTGATTGATTTAGAGTGCAGCGAGGAGTTCATTAAGAACTTGATTCTGTCCGTTCGCTCGTTATTGCCGGTTGGCCCGCTCGTCGAAGAAGTCGAGAAGAGAAACCGTTTAAAAATGCTCTCTGAATTTTTGGAGCACTTAGTCAACGAAGGTTCGCAAGATCCTGAAGTTCACAACGCGCTCGGTAAAATGCTCGTCGATTCCAATAACAACCCGGAGCACTTTTTGATGACGAACAAGTTTTATCAACACGCGGTTGTTGGTAAATACTGCGAAAGACGCGATCCGAACTTAGCTTGCGTGGCTTATAAACTAGGGAATTGCGACGACGAACTCGTCAAATGTACAAACACGAACTCCATGTTCAAAGTCCAAGCGCGATACGTGGTTTCGAGAATGGAACCGGAGTTGTGGGCGAAAGTATTGACGGACGAGAACCAATACAGACGTCAATTGATTGACCAAGTTGTCTCTACGGCGTTACCAGAATCGAAGAATCCGGAAGAAGTATCAGTAACAGTCAAAGCATTCATGACTGCCGAAATGCCGGAGGAATTAATCGAGTTGTTGGAGAAGATTGTTTTGCAAACTTCCGCGTTCTCAAACAATCCGAACTTGCAAAACTTGTTGATTTTGACTGCCATCAAAGCGGACAAGACGAGAGTGATGGAATACGTGAACCGTTTGGACGATTTCAATGGCCCAGAAGTTGGCGAAATCGCCGCCGGAAACGAGTTGTACGAAGAAGCTTTGGCGATTTACAAAAAGTTCAACTTACACGTGGACGCGATGAACATTTTGATCGAGTCTCTCGAAGATATCGAGAGAGCAGTAGAATATGCGGAGCGCGTGGACCTGCCGGAGGTGTGGTGCCAGCTCGGAAAAGCGCAACTGTTAGAAGGCGGCAAAGAAGGTGTCAAGGCTGCGATTATCTCTTTAATCAAGGCGAAAGATATCACCACGTTCGACGATGTCGTCGACGCCGCGAGAAAGTTCGACGAATATGAAGCTATGGTACCGTATTTGTTGATGGTTCGAAAGAGTTTGAAAGATCCGAAAGTGGATACGGAAATCGTTTACGCGTACGCTCGAACGGACGAACTTTCTGCGTTGGAAGATTTTCTTTCCAAACCGAACGCGGCAAATTTACAAACTGTCGGCGACCGGTGCTTTGACGAAAGCTTATTAGAAGCCGCCAAGGTTTTGTACACGGCGTTATCCAACTGGGGCTCGTTAGCTTCTACTTTGGTTCGCTTGCGTCAATTCCAAGCCGCCGTAGAAGCTGCGCGAAAAGCAAACACGCCCAAGACGTGGAAAGAAGTTTGCTTCGCGTGCGTGGAAGAGCAAGAGTTCAGGCTCGCTCAGTTGTGTGGTTTGAACATCATTCTCCAAGCGGACGAATTAGAAGCGCTCTCGGACTTTTACCAAGAACGTGGGAACTTTGAGGAGCTCATTCAGTTGATGGAAGCCGGCATTGGTCTCGACCGTGCGCACATGGGCATCTTCACCGAACTCGCTATTTTGTACGCCTATCACAAGCGTGACAAATTGCACGAGCACTTGAAATTGTTCTCGCAACGCATCAACATTCCCAAACTCATCCGCGTTTGCGAAGATGTTCATGCCTGGGACGAGCTCTGTTTCTTGTATGTCCAATACGACGAATACGACAACGCAGCCGAAGTTATGATGAAACACCCAGACGCTTGGGAACACATTCGATTCAAAGACGTGTGCGCAAAACTCTCGAACGTGGATGTTTACTACAAAGCGATCCAATTCTATCTTTCCGACCACCCGAAGGAGTTGAACGACCTCCTCGTCGTCTTACAATCTAGAGTCGACCACGCCCGAGTCGTCGCTTTGATGCGCAAACTCGAAGCGTTAGCGCTGGTGAAACCATATTTAGTCGCGGTCCAACCAGCGAATTTAGCCGCCGTCAACGACGCTATCAACGAGCTAGCCATCGAAGAGGAAGACTTTGAGTCTTTGAGAACGTCCATCGACACGTACGATAACTGCGACCAGATTTCCTTAGCCGTCTCTTGCGAAAAGCATGAGTTGATTGAATTCCGTAGAATCGCTAGTCACATTTACCAACGCAACAAGCGATGGCGACAATCGGTCGCGTTGTCCAAGAGGGATAACCTATTCAAGGACGCCATGGAATGCGCCGCAAAATCCGGTGAACGCGACATCGCGGAAGAGCTCCTCGAGTTCTTCATCGAAGAAGGTAAAAAGGAGTGCTTCGCTGCGTGCATATGCACGTGCTATGATTTACTCAAACCGGATTACGTCCTGGAAAAAGCCTGGATGAACGGCCTCTCCGAATACGTCATGCCATACATGATCCAAGTCGTTCGAGAATATTCCACGAAAGTCGACGAACTAGTCCAAGATAAAATCGACAAACAAAACGAGAGCAAGCAGGAAGAGCTGAACAAAGAAAAGGAGCAGATGCAACAAAATCTGTACGCGCAGTTGATGCCAGCCGCGTTACCGGCGCCTCCCATGGGCGGAGATCAATACGGAGGAGGAGCAGGCATGGGCGGCATGGGCGACCAAAACGGGTACGTGCCGCAACCACAGTACTACTAATTAAGAATACTAGAGAGAGAGAGAGAGAGAGAGAGAGAGAGAGAGAGAGAGAGAGAGAGAGAGGATGTATATAAATTGAGCAATACGGTATACATATTAAGATTTTAGTTCGCGCGCAACTCCCTTCACTTTTCTCACACGCACACTCAGACGCAAAGAAATGACGTCGCTGATAAAAGCAGCAGCGCCTCTTTTCAGATCGTCTCGCAATTCTTCTCTCGCCGCTAAAGAAGACGACAGACGATATTCTTCGCTCAACGCGTCGTCATCGAAGCCGTCGCTGGGTTCTTCTTCTCTCGGTAACCGTCGTCGTCGATATCGCGCGCGCGCGGAATGCACCACGGCGTCGACCACCCCTAACGCGACGTCAACACCAACACCCCTATCACCACCGCACGACGTCACCGTCCCTCTCCCGTCCACCGGGAAACTCCGACCACCTCCCGAACTGCAACGCGCGATTAAAGAGTACCCGTGGAGAGGTGGATTGGAACCGATCGAAAACCGTTTGGATTTTGTGCGCTGCGAAACTGTTTTTGGACACGTCCCCGAAGAGGTGAAAGGAGGCACTTTGTACCGACTCGGTCCGGGAAGATGCAGATTAGGATCCACGAAGTACGCGCACTGGTTCGACGGCGACGGGTGTATGCACGAGGTGAGATTTGAGAGAGAGAGTGGAGAAGTGACGATGCGTTCGGCGATGGTGGAGACGGAACGATACAAAGCGCAAGAGACGCGAGAAAAGGCGAAAGGTACCGCCGATGTCGTCGGAGCGAGAGGCGCGTGGACGCAAGCGACGGATATCATGGATAATTTAGGCAAATTTCCGACTAACCCTGGAAATACGAGTCCAGTTGTTTTCAACGGGAGTTTGTTGGCGTTGTGCGAAGGCGGGCCGCCGATTGAGATCGATAAAAAGACGCTGAAGACGAAAGGCGAATACTCGGAGAAATTTACGGGCGATTTGAGTGGGTTTCCGATGGGATTTGCGGCGCATTCTAAAATAGACGCGAACGATGGGTACATGTACGCGTGGGGGTTGGCGAAACCGCCGGCGTTGGGGCACAGGTTTGCAAAAATCTCCCCTAATGGAGAGGTTCTGAAAACCACCAGCGTACCTTTACCGGACCCGCTTGGTTTTTTTCTCTTGCACGACGCTTGCGACACAGAAAATTACGTCGTTTTCGTCATCGTTCCGTGGAAAGCGACGGTTGGTGAAATAATGCCAGCGTTGATTGGCGTGGAAAGTTTTGGTCACTCGTTTTCGTACGACGCGACCGCCAAGACGCGAATCGTTGCCATGCGCAAATCGGATTTAAGCGTCGCGATGGAGGTGGACGTTGAAAACTTCAGTTCCTACCACAACGCCGGTGCGTACGAAGACGAACAAGGGAACATCCACGCGTTGGTGTGCAAGCTAGAAGGCGATCGACCGGATTTGGAGAAGAATTTCTCGGACATGTACGATTCAGTGTGGACTTCAAAACAGTACAATCACTTGTACGACGTGTGCATATCGGTCAAAGAGAAGAGAGTTTTATCGCAAACGAAAATTGGCGGCGACGGCGCGAAACCGATGGAGTTTCCAGTGCTGTCCACGATTTGGTCAAAATCGGCCGCGGAATCGAAATCGATGCCTTCATTCGTATACACTTTATGTTTTGGTGGAAGCGGTGGCGGTTATTTCGATACAATCCAAAAAGTAGCGACTTCTACTTCGAACGACGAAACCCACCGGGAGTACCGATCCAAACCAGGATACTTCCCGGCCGAAGTCGCGTTCGTCCCGAAAAACAACCCGAACAAAGAAGACGACGGGTATCTGGTATTCCTCGAGTACGCCGCCAAACGCCACGCCAGCGACGTCGTCGTTCTCGACGCCGAAACTATGGACGAGGTTTACCGCGCCGAATCGAGTTACCACGTCCCCTACACGTTCCACGGATACTGGGATTCGTCTTCAGCAAACTAACTAACAGAGAGAGAGAGAAAAAGAGAGAGAACAAACACGTTACTAGCTTAGGGATGCTATCTTGAACGGAGAAACACTCGCTACTTTTGCCGCTGCATTTCAGTAAAACTACGTAACATCGAAACGCGCGGCGCGGCGTCGACGAAAAATGCATCTTCTACACACCTAAAAATAGAAATGCGTCAAACAAAACACGAAACATGCGCGCCGTTCGCTTCTCTCTCGCCTGCTCTTCTTCTTCTTCTTCTTCCGGGAAAAACGACGACGCCGTCGCCGCGCGACCAAAATTCACCCCAGCGCCGCACTCCGGGTACCATCGTCGTCGTCGCGAACCGTCGTCGTCGTCGTCGTCGTCCTTCTTCGAAGGATGGTACTTCCGCGCGTCGATTTCCCGAGAACGCTCCGCGAGTTTGATATACCACGTGTACGACCCAGACGACGCTCGGTCGAAGCGACACTCCGCCGGGGCACAAATCGTCGGACCGCGCGGCGAGTACGTGTTTAAGGAGAGTCGCGAAGACGTGCGAGAGCGGTTTCGCGCGGAAGGACACGAATTGGCGTTACAGTTAGAGTTTGAAGAAGAAGGCTTGGAGAGGAGGAAAAGGAGGAATTTTTTCCGAGTGAGCGAGAGAGGCACGAAGCACAGCGGGTATTTGTCCACGGATGGAAAGAACAGAGAAGACATCGAGAGCGAAGATTCGCCGTGGAAAAACTCCGCTGTTTTGGAGTACGTCGAATGGGACATCGACGTGACGCCGCTGAAGACGTACGGGTCGGGGAGCGGCGGCGCGACGGCGACGGCGGGGAAAGACGAGAGAGCAAACGAAGGTGGCATCTCACCCGCGGGCTGGTTGACGTCTTTACCGCTGCTTGAACCGCACTACCAGATTTTGTTCGCGCACGCGTTAGCGTCTGGGTATATCGAGTGCGACGGGAAGAGGACGGAGTTTACCGACGTTCCGTTTTACGCCGAGAAGAATTGGGGCAGCGGCGGGTTCCCTCGTAAATGGTTTTGGATGCAGTGTAATTCTTTTCCGCACTATCCAGACTTATCAGTCGTTTGTACCGGTGCAAACAGAGGGGTGTTAGTCTCTCCGGGCACGTACGAAGACGTCGGGATGATTGCTATTCATTACGGCGATTTGTTCGTGCAATTCTCGCCCGTCGGCGCGAACAAATCGACAAAAACGAACAATTCGTACGTTGGTGAAGACGTGCTCGTCAAATCGACGACGTTTGAGTGGAAAGTACATCCATGGGGTCACTGGGAAGTTATCGCGAAAGGAGACGAATACGAATGCATCGTTACCGGAACGTGTGAACAGGATTTGACCAAATGTAAAACCACCGTGCTTCGCGCTCCGGCGCCGGATACCGAAACGGGCATGTTACCTTTGTGTCGCGAAACCTTTTCTGGCGACATGACGGTCAGCCTATATAAAATCAATCGCGAAAAGCAGAAACGAACCCCGATATTCGAAAACGCGTCGAGCGAATCCACCGCGTGTCTCGAAGTTGGCGGCGGACCGTGGGAAGCGCCTTGGGAAATCCAAGCCGACGTGAAGGATCCTCTCGCCGCGGCGTTAGCCGCGACGGACGTTAACGTCGAATTGGTACAAAACGTCGGTAAAATTTTCGGGTTAGACGTCATTCCGGGTTTGTGATGACGCGCGTTTGCTGCAACTTTTAGACACATAATAGATGATAAGTATAGAAGTTTTGAATAATGCATTTAGACTTAAATAGACGCGACCGACGATGGTTTTCTGGCGCCTTTTTTCTCTCTTCCAGTGAGAGTAACGAACTCTTCTCTCTGACCTCATTCGCATCGCCGCACACGCGCCTGCGAAAAATAAAGAGAAGCGACATTCGCGGCCATCTCCGTCGTCGTCTTCGTCTTCCTACCACGATGCGCGGCGTAACACCCACCGACTGCTCCGTGGCGTTCGCGTCCTTCCGACGCGCTCTTTTATCGACAAAAGCCGCCACTCTTCCTCGCGTTTCGGCGGCGACGACTCGAAGCGCGCAACCTTCTTCTTCTTCTTCTGGCGGCGATATCGACGCGTACGACGTCGATTCTGTCCTCGAACTGACGTGTCACGCCATCGCCAGCGACGGGTCTGGCGTGTGCAAACTCCCGAACGGAGTGATTTGTCTCGTCACCGGCGCCACGCCAGACGAAAAGAAAAAAGTTTTGGTGAAGCTCACCCAAGTGAAGAAAACGGTTGCTTTTGGCGTGAAGCTCTTCGAGGACGACGACGAAACGTCGACCCCCTCGACGTACCGTCAGAAACCGTTTTGCGCGCACCACGCGACGTGCGGGGGATGTTCGTGGCAGGACGTGAAATACGAGAGACAGTTGGAGTTGAAGAGAACGATGGTGGTGGAATCGTTCGCGAAGAACGGCAAGTTAGGCGCGGACGCGGCGGAGGCGTTGGTGGGGAAGACGGTTGGTTTGCGGACGGCGAGCGAAGGGGACGCGCCGACAAAGTTTCGGAATAAGATGACGTTTGCGTTTGGGGTGGATAACAGCGCGGAGAAAGGTGGCGCGAAGATTGGTTTGCGGCCTCCGAAGTCGCACGACGTGGTCGTCGACGTGACGTCGCCAAGCGGGTGTCTGTTGCAATCCGACAGCGCGAACGAAGCGTTGAGAGCAATCAGCAAATCGTTGAGAAAAGCGGGGAAATCGTTGCCGCCGTTCGATAGGAAAACCGGCAGTGGGACGTTACGTTCTGCGACGTTTCGCGAAAACTCAAACGGGAAAATTGACGTAGAAATCGAATCCACGTCGCGAGAATCCGCGGTGAAAACTGGTCCGTTGAAAGAATTGATGTTGGAGACGTTAGCTGTGCCCAACGTGAAATCAGTCACGCACGTCCAAATCGATCGAGTAGCAAACTTGAAACAAGCCGGGCGAGGGAGAAAACAAAGCAACGTGAAGAGCGGGAAACGACCAGAAAGTAACAGAAAAGCGAAGACGACCATGATTGATGACGAGGAGTTTGACGATGCCGAATCAATCGTCGACGACGCGTGGGAGGTTTCTTTGAGCGGTTTGAAGTTTCGCGCTCGTCCAGAGTCTTTCTTTCAAACTAATTCGACGCAAGCCGAAGTGTTGGTGAACGCCGCGGTCGAAGCGTTGAAGCCTCTTTTTGAAGAAAAGCCAACAAAGCAAAAGAAAATGGTCCTCGATCTCTTCTCCGGTGTCGGCGTTTTCGGGCTGACGGTCGCGGCGAAAATACCAAACATTTCCAAAGTTATCGGCTACGAGATTGTAAAGGAAGCCGTGCAAGACGCCAACGAAAACGCCATCCTGAATAATTTATCAAACAGATGCGAATTTTACGTCCGAGACTTGACCAAACCCGGCCCGTTAGAAGGCTTCGACGTCGACGACGACGACGACGACGAAGAAGAAGAAAACGCCGACTGTCTCGTCGAAGCCGTCATCGTCGACCCAGCTCGACCCGGATGTTCCAAAGACATCCTCTCCGAAATACGAAAGCTCCGACCAAAACGCATCGTATACGTCTCGTGTAACCCGGACACGCAGGCCAGAGACGCGAACATTTTATTCGGTAACGAAGACGAAGCCGACGACATAGATGAAACAAAAAAACACGCAAAGTACGCTCTCCTCTCGGTGACGCCGTGCGACATGTTCCCTCACGCTTTGCACGTAGAAACCGTCGCCGTCTTCGATCGCGTTCAGTAGTTTAGCAGCACATGTAAAACAGTTAGCGTTTCTCTTCTGATGTGCGGTACGTAGATGTCTTTTTTTTGCTCGTTAAAAAAATGCCAGCGTGTCGCGATTCTCAGCCACGACTTCGTTCTCTCTTTATCCACCAACCAACCAACACCCCTCATCTGATCTTTGGGAAAGACGTATTATGCGCGCTCTGGGCGCAGAGGTTTCTTCTCAGAATCCGAACGCGTCCGAATGAATTAACGGGAGAAAAATACGCGCCGTAAAAATGGTTCAGCCGTGATGATGCGATTATTGAGCTCTCGGTTTCTCTCGAAACCTTTGATCCGTCTTCGTTTTTTGTCGCTGAGTGTTTTGGGGAAAAACTCGACGTCATCCTGGCACCTAGAATCCGAAAATCTCCATTATTTTAACGCACAGAATACACTATCCACATCCGATATACACAAAATGCAATCCATCGCCCAACAATTCACGCTCGGAAGAGTGAACTCTTCTTCTTCTTCCGCCGTCTCGAAGAGGTCTTTCAAAAAGTTCCAAGTCCGCGCGGCGGTTTCGATGCCGTCGATGGACAGCCAAGACGAAGACGATGGTGTCGTCATCGCCTCCGAGGAGACTTTTACCCCGCGCGCGCCGGCGACGAAGCAAGGCAACGCGGTTTTCTCGTAAGTTTACGCGTGCACACGCGCGATGTCTCTTTATTTCTCTTTTCGTGTCGTTTCTTGGGTTTCTTTTTTCCCCCGTCGAGCTCGATTCGATCGATGTTTTGATCGCGGGATTTACATTTCTGAACACGTCACTCCTCTCTCTCTCTCTCACTGATGTGAACAACAACAATAACAACAGGGAAACCGCGCAACTCATCAACGGACGCGCGGCTATGGTCGGCTTCGTCTCCGCCATCGCCGGTGAAATCATCACGAAGAAAGAAGCCTTCGAGTTGCTCTTCCCGGCGAAGGTGGTTTCTGGCGTCCCGACGCACGTCATCGACGCGCAGAACTTCTCTTTGATGGCGTTCGTCATCGCCATCTCGACTTTGGGCACCATCACGCCGAAGTTTACGCAAGACAACTTTGACGAGAGCAGAGAGTTTGCCATCTTCAAGACGAACAGTGAAATGTTGAACGGGAGAGCGGCGATGATTGGCATCGTTTCTTTGCTCGTTGCGGAGAACTTTATGGGCCACGCTTTGTTTTGAAAAAGCAGAAGAGACAAAACTTGTCCATCCGAACGCGCGGGATCGGAACACACGTAGATAGTAGCTCCTTGATAAACACTTAAATATACTTAGTTATTTTTTTGTAAGATATACATATACGCGATATTACTATTAAATACACACACTTATATTTCCCGCTAATGCTAACCTATCATCATCTCTCGCTGCTCTGAATTTCATTCGTGTTCTAAGCGAACTAGTCGTCGTCGTCGTCGCTCGTCAACCTCACGCTTCGTCCGCCCACCGAGTACACTCGATCCGAATCCCTATCCTTCCTCGTCCAAGGCGCGAGATTTTTTCGTTCGTAACTCTGGAGTTGTTTCTTATATCCCCACTCGCTGCATACGATGGGTCTGGCGGTGAAACAGTGCGCCCAATCGTCGCCGCCGCTCGCGATCCATTCCCGTAAGCTCAACTCCCACTTTCGAAAAGGCACGTCCAACAACGTCAACCGCAAACAGTGCGCGAACGCCGACGGGCACTTCTTACACAACGTCTCGCACGACACCACATTCACGTTCACTTTCACCCCTCCATCTTTAGACGAAATGCTGTACGGCACGATGTTCCGCAACGCTTTGCTTATCGCGCGTTCGTCGTATCGCAACAGCGCCGGTGCCTCGACTAACAAAACGCTCAAGTTATCCTTCGCGTACGGTATTGCCGTTTGTAAAACCTTCAGCTGCGCGAGCAGCACTTTCGAGTCCGCGGATAAAACAACCTCCATTCCTTCCGAGGTGGAAAGCATCGTGTCTAAGCCTTGGTTGTCGATGTTTAAGAGGATTTTTAAGCGCTCCCGCGTTTGCGGGGAAAGCTGCCGCTGATTCTGTTGGTCATTGTTTTCCGTAGACGAGGAGGACGACGAGGAGGACGACGACGAGGTCGACGCGCGAGCGTTCGATCTGAGGCGATCTGAGGGTGTGCCGCGAGGCATAAAAAGCGAGCTCCTCGTCGTCGCGCGGTGGAGGTGGTATCCCGCAATCGCCTTCATTCGCTCTTCGTTCCGCGCGCGGCAGTTTTTAGAATAGTGATGTGAAGATTCTTTTCTATTTAATATTTACAATTACAACAAAACACTTGAGATGTTCGCGGCGCGACGACGATAAAATCAATTACCGCTCTCGCACAACCGCACGAAACTCTTCCGCATTTTCCTCACGAACAAGCTCAAATCGTCCGTTCGATTGCACTCTCTCATAAACTCCGCGGCTTCTCTCACCATAGGTTCACACTCTATTAAATCGTACCGACTCGACCCGTGCTCGACGCGAATCGTAAACGAAAACTCTCTGTCCATCTCGAACCGATCGATCAACGTGAACGCAAACCTCATGTCGCCTTCCTCGGTGCTCATGAACTCTAACCCGAGTCGATCTTTATACATGTTGTTCGCGACTCGCAAACTCTCCACTTGCTGCAGTTGCTTCCCTTCTGACTTTTCCACCACGCCCGCTTCCTCCTCCGTTTTCCTTCGCTCTTCGCTCACCGTCGCTCTCAAATCCTCCAGCTGTTCCGGTAAATCCGCCGCTAACTCTCTCGCTTGCATCGCCTCCTCTTCCATCTGCTTCAATTTCTGTTCCTGTTCTTCTTGCTCTTCCTCTAACTCTTTCGCCTGTTGCGAGAGTTGATGCTCGCGTTCGACCAACTTTTTGTAAAACTGTTCGCTTTGTTTCATCGCTCCGTCGTGCTGCGACTTTAACGCCCTCTTGGAGGACAAACGCTCCGTCGTCCACTCTTGGACGATATCTAACGCTTCTTTGAGTTCTTTTTCTAAGGTGTCCAGCTGAAGAAGCTGATCCACGTCTACGATGGTTTGTTGGCTGCGTTGACCGCTCATTTTTAACAACGCGTTTATCGATAATCGCTCTTTTATGCGCGCAGCGCTCACACGGGATGGAGATTTTTGAAATTTCTCTCTCTCGTTTCGCGCACAAAAAGACGTGTTGTGCTTCTTTCTGTTTTCAGCCTCACCAGCTCTGTCGTCGCTCAAAGTCTCTTCTCTCTTCTCTCTCTCTCTCTCTCTCTCTTTATTGTATTTGAGAGGACGGCGCGTTCGGTAAAAAAGCAGTTTTTCGCGCGCGCGCAAGTTTCTTTCTCTTTGGTTTTTAAAATGACGAATTTCTTTTCTCACTTTCCAATTTTTTTTTGCCTCTTTAAAAAAAACGTGAAAAGAGGGACAAAGAGATAGACGGGAGGAGACGAGAGCGAAGATATAACAACGTTACAAATCGTTGATCGTGGTGTCGCGTGCAGTTGTTCGGTGTGTGCATTATTCATTCTTTCGCGCGCTATATGTACGTATATATTCTACATTAATATCCTAATTTATCGTTCAGTTTGGTTTTGCCGTCGCCTCGTTGATCCGCGGGAGCTACCCAGTCTTCGTTGGTATCGTCGTCGTCGTCTCTCTGGAATCCGTCGTCGTCGCCGAAACCACCGCCCATGATTTTACGCATCTCTAATTCGACTTTACGTTCGGCTTCTGAACGGATTTGGTCGTCGGTTTTGATGTTACCGAGGTGGGACGCAGTTGTAGTTGTTGTCGTCGCCGCTTTGACGGTTGGTTTCTTGCGGATTTGGAGGCCAAACCCGCCTTGTTTGTCCGCCAAGGCTTTGACTTGCGCCGGGGTCAGGAAACCATCTTCTGGATCGCCTACTTTGAGTGTTAACGCGTCCTTTGGTATTTTTTGTGATGGAGGTGGAGGAGGTGGTGGTGGAGACGGTGATTTCTCGATTGGTTTCTTTTCGCGCGTCATTTCCTCTTCGTCGACAACAACGGGCGCCTCGTCCTCCACGCGTTCGATAATTCTTCGCTTTGTGTCGTCTTGCGCGGAAGCAGATTTCACAACCGCATCAGTACTACCTCCTTTTCCAGTGAATGTCTTCTTCTCCAACAGTTGGCCTTCTCTTTCCCATTTCTGTACTTTCAGTCTTTCTTCTTGCTCTTTCATTTGCTTCTCTTTTTCCGCTTTCATTTTCTCAATCAACTCTTGCTTGCGCTTCCGTTCGGCTTCCTCTTTTGCTTTCCTCTCTTTTTCGACGACGGCTTTGAGCGCGTCGCCTTTGCTCGTCCCGGGTTTAAACTCTTCGTGAGGGTCTGCGATTTCTAACAACGACGCGTGACGTTCCAATTCCTCTTCCTTTTCTTGGATGGATTTCATTAAGCGTTGGATGGTATCGGCGCACGCCTCTTTGCGCGCATCCGAGGTATAAATATCCATCGCGTCCACGTCTTCGACGGCATCTAATCGTTCTCTTTCAATTCTGGCACTCTCTTGATCCTTTTTCGCCTTTTCCAGAGACATTTGAAGCGATTTTAACATCGATTCGGCGTTTATTCTCTTCTCCCAAAGCGACGCGGCTGTTTCCGTTTCGACGACGTCTGATTTCGCGTTCTTCTTGCTCTTCTTTTTCGCGTCGTCCTTCTTACTCGCGCGCTTTTCCGTGCGATCGTAAAAGCCGTCCTCCTCTTCGTCTTCAGAATCTACCGCTTTTCTTTTCTTTCTCTTTTCGTTCGTCTTTTTCTTACTCGCTAATCCTAAAACTTCCCTCAACGACTCGTTCAATCGTTCGTCCGCTTCTTCTATGTGCTCTTGAAGCAATTCTAACGCGGTTTCGTTTTTGTGCATTTGCTGCATTTGCCCGTGCGTGAGTCCACCTTCTTGAGAGTTTTCTTTACGTTTAATCCGTTCAATCTCCGAGCGCATGTTCTCCGCTTTCATTTCTTTCTGCCTCACTTTTTCAATCGCCTTGCGCATGTTTTGCGTAAACTTCGTCGCGTCGTGCGTCCTCCAATCGATGTCGTCTTCGTCCGCATTTTTCTTCCTCTCAAACTCATCCGAGGCCATCCCCCACGCCACGGCGGCTTCTCCCATTTTCCTCTCCTCCTCTTCTTTCCTTCGTTCCATCTCTTTCCTCTTTTGAATCTCCTTCGCTTTTTCCAACTCTCGGTTCGTCAACCCGCACGCCGGCATCAAAGCTTCGTCCCCTTGAACGATGTAATCTCTCGTGCTCTCCCCAAACTTGATCTGATCGCCGACAAAAATCGGCGCGTACACGCCCTTTTTCAATTTCCGCTTATTCACGAACGTCCCGTGCGTCGACCCCGGATCGAAGGCGAACATCTCTTTCGCGTCCTTCTTAAATTGCAACACGCAATGCAATCTCGAACTCGACGGATGTTCGATGACCACGTCGCAGCTCGGGTGCCGTCCAAACGCGACGAACGCGTTTTTTTCACTCTTCTTCTCCTTCTCCTTCCCCATCTTCTCCGACAGAATCGCGCTCAAATCGATCGCATCCACCACTCGCCCGCCTTTCAACACTTCCAAACTGAAAAACGAAGAGGAGGACGTTTCTTCCGGCGGCCACCCGGACCAATCCGGTGGCGAGTAAGGCGGTAAGGGAGGCGGAAGAGCGATTGTGCTCGCATCATTCTTCGTGTCACCATTGGCTGCGACAGTCATCATCATCACCACTTCTTCTTCTTCTTCTTCTTCTCCCGCTGATCGTCGTCGTCGTTTCGGTGTTTCTTCTTTTGGTGGTTCCCAACACAATAAGTCGTAAGGCACCGGCGGGAAAAAGAAGAAGAAGAGTTTTTCCTCGTATCTAGTTTAGGGTTTCAGCACGTAAAAAAGGGGGATTGACCAAAGTTTCTTCTTCTCAAACACTTCCAACGGTCAACAAACAACACATATCCAACGACAGATAAAGACGATGATGTCAACGACGAAGACGGAGAAGAAGAAGAACAATAACGACATCAAACCGCCGCGAAACTACGTGGGCGAACTGTTCAAAAAGTCCCAACAGCTCGGCGGTACCAAACGCACTCATGAGGTGACGTACAACACGGACGCGTTGTGCGCGATTCGCGCGTTTTTACAGCGCACGTCGTGCGTGTCCCCGGACGACCAGACGGTGTATAAGGTGGAAATCGTACCGACCGTGGCGCCGAAAAAAGACGCGCAGAAAGGGTGGCACTTCCGGAAGAGAAAGTTTTGGGCTCGGAACGACGCGCCGAGGTGGTTTTCGAAGTTGCCGTTCTTTGTCGACGACAACGGCAGAGGAGAAGGGACGACGTCCAAGCCGTTGGAAGGGTTGGAGATGTGCGAGTGGAGAGAGGAGGAGAAGCGGTTGTACACGTACACGAGGAATATTAGTTTGAGGAAGATGATCGTGTGCGAAGAATTGGCGGTGATTAAACCGTCGCCGGAAGATGCGAATAAGTGCGTGAAAGTGTGCGAGGTGCGGTTTCGAGTGGCGTTTCGAGGACCGTGGTTGCTCGGTTTGCATAAGATTGCCGAGCGGTGGGTGGCGAAACGGTACGAGCGGTTGGTCAAAGAGACGAGTCAAATGGAAGTGAACAGAATCGAGAGTTTGAAAAAGATGGAGGAATACGTGAAAGAGATGTTAGCCGGGACGAAGTGCGCGCCGAGTTTAGAGAAGATTGAGAAGTTTGTCAGCGCGTGCGAGAGAACGAACTATTCCGCGGCGAGTTCGTTGGACTCGAGCGCGATGAATCTTTCGTTGAGTCCGGACCGAACGTTTTCGCAGCACGCGCAGCGAAATAGCCGAAATAGCGCGACGGATAAGAAAGAAGAAGAAGAAGAAGAACATAAGCAAGAAATAATAGCAGGAGAAGAAGAAGAAGAAGAAAACCGACAACGAAAGCAACCGTCGCCGTATTCTGAAACGCCGAGGAGTAGCGATGGAACGGAGCACATGGAACCCGATTTCTTTGGCAACGAGGACGAAGAAGAAGACGATTTGGAATATCAGCCCGGCACCGCGTCTTCGTTGCGTTCGGATTCGGTCTCGGAAGAAGTAGAAGAAGACGCCGACGAACATAAAGAGCGCGAAACCCGAGCGACGGGTAAAGGAGAACGCGGTGGTAAAGAGAACCACTCGATGTCAATGTTGTCGTCGTCGAAGAAGAAGAATTACGACGACAACGCGAACAACAACAACAACAACAACAACAACAACAACAACACGCCCGAAAACAGCAAACAACCGCTCCGTTTGCTCTTCCAAAACCAGACGTTCAAAATCGAAGTCGCCGACGGTAAGTAAAACTGTACCGATGGACGCCATGTAATAATAATAATACGACGATGACGACGATACTACTACTAATAATACCGCGACGACGTTGCGAGCTACCGTGTGAACTACTAAGTATAATATAATAATAATAACATAAACTACACTCTTTACTACGCGCGCGCTTTGCTACAGATTCTATCTAGTGCGTGTGTGTGTGCCCGCTTCACGTCATAAGTTATCCAGCCAATCCACTTTCAAGCGTTCCTGCTGCCTCTCGAGTTTGCGGAACTTTTCTTCAATCTCCTCCTCGGTTTCGTACGGCAAATACGACGACGACGAAGACGAAGATTTCAAATCCAAAGCCTTCTCCAAAGCCTCCGCGAACGCTCTCTGCGCTTCGATTTTCATCACCAACTCTTTCAGACCTTCTTTCACGACCACTCGATCTCTCGCGATTTGTCTGAGCTGCGCTTCGTCGTTCCTTTTTATCGCCAGTTTCGCGCCAATCTCTAAACTTTTCAATCTGTCCATCAGACGTCCGCCTCTGGCGAGCAGCTTTCGTGCCTTATCGTGCGCGTCCGAGAGTTCTCGTTTATATCTTTCCGCGTCGTTTGCACGAATGATGGTCTTTCGAATGGTTGTTCGAGGAGGAGGATAGCGATGATGGACGACTACTCTCGTCGTCGAGAGCATCATCATCATCATCGATCGATCGATCGATCGTGCTCGCGCGTGTGTTGCTTTTTATCCTTTTGACGAAATTTTTGGGAAATTTCCCAAAAACATCACGCAAAAGTTTTTTAACTAACACAGTCGCGCGCGCGCATGTCTTCTTCATCGTCCGACGATGACGACGACGACTATGAAGACGAGCACGAGGAGGAAAACAGTAAGTCTTCGAATGCAGAAGAAGATGATGAAGAAGAAGAAGAAGAAGAACTTTCGACGGAGAGACTCCTTCGAAGAAGACAAAGAAGAAGTAAAAGAAGTAAAAGACCAAAAGATATTCAACAACAACAACAACAACAACAACCATCCTTCGCGCGCCTTCTCCGCCTGGCGAAACCGGACCGGCGATGGATATTGCTTGGCATCGCGTCGTTACTCGTTCGTCTTCCGTTCAGCGTCGCCATGCCGCATTTTATAGCCGGGTCGATCGGCGGCGTCGTGGATTTGAACGAGGAGAAGTTTAGGAACAACGTTCGTTACTTCTTCTTCGCCGGAGTGATTAACGGTGCGTTGGACTTTTGGAACGTGTTTCTGTTCTCGTTCGCGCAAACGAGAATCGTTCGCAGGTTAAGGGAAGACGTGTTCAGGTCGATATTGAGGAAGAAAATCGAGTGGTTCGATGCGAAGGCGACCGGGAGAGTGACGTCGATGTTGTCGTCGGATTGCGGGGAAATAGCGAGCGATTTGTCGTGGGTGTTTAGAAACTGCGTGGAGTGCGTCGTGAGAGTCGCGGGGGTGTCCGCGTATTTAGTGTGGCTAGACTATAGAATAGGCGCGTTGGCGATGGTTGCGGTGCCGGTGAGTGCCGTCGCGAACCATTTTTACGGGAAGTGGATGGCGAGGAATAGCGCTCGAGTGCAAGAGACGTTGGCGAGTGCCAACGACGTGGCGCACGAGGTGATCGGGAACGTGAGAACGGTTCGATCGTTCGCGAACGAGGCGTACGAACACAAGCGCTACACATTTGCGGTGAAACGGTGGTATAAAGAAAGCGTCGATCAAGCGATATTTTCGGGCGGCTATTTTACCATATTTTATAGCTTGGTATCGTCGTGTTTCGTTCCGGTGATGATATTATACGTGGGCGGGAGATTAGCTTTAGAGGAGGATATGCGGCCGGAAAAGTTAGTCGCCGCGATGTTGTACCAATCACAGTTGCAAGAGTACTTTGGACAGTTGTTGAACGCGTTTACGAGTTTATTCAAAGCCAGCGGAAGTGCGACCGAGGTGTTTAAGTGTTTGGACGGAGGAGAACTAGAGGAAGAGGAGGAAGAACTTAAGAAGAATAAGAAAATATTGCACTCGTCGACGTTCAAAGGTCACATTCAGTTTGAAAACGTGACGTTTTCGTATCCTTTTACTTCTTCTGAAACAACGACGAAAAAAGAAGTATTGAGTTCGGTATCGTTCGAGGTCAAACCGAACGAAGTGGTTCAGTTAAAGGGCATTTCTGGACGAGGGAAGACGACGTGTTTACAGTTGTTGCAAAAATTTTACAAAGTAGACGGAGGCGCGATAAAGTTGGACGGAGTAAACATCGACTCGTTGTCCTCGGAATGGTTGCGCAAACGCGCGATATCGATCGTTTCGCAAGAACCCGTGTTGTTTTCCGGGACTATTTTCGAGAATATTGTTTATGGAGAAAATGGAAGTTCGGATCTCGTATTCGACGAGAAAAACGGAGGACTTTTATTAAACGAAAGCAACATTCCGAGAGACGTTTATGAACGCGTCGTCGAAGTGGCAAAAGCTGCTTTAATTTACGACGACATCGCTTTAGATTTATTCTCCAAGAAGATTGGTGAGCGCGGTTGCACGTTGTCCGGTGGACAAAAGCAACGCGTAGCCATAGCTCGAGCGTTGTTTGCGGATCCGAAAATACTCCTGTTGGACGAACCGACGTCCGCGTTGGACCAAAATAACGAAACGATTGTCATCGAGGCGTTGAAAAGAGCGAGTAAAGGAAGGTCGGTGGTGCTCGTGAGTCACAGATCATCAGCAGCGGCGACGTCGTTTGTAGACAGAGTGGTTGAATTGTAGTAGTAAATAGAGGAAGACAAGAAGAAGAAGAAAAAAAAAACGTGATCTTTTCCAGTCAAATTCATGTGTCATCCTTGCGCAGGGGCCATGCTGTGATGGGATATATCGAGTTAGTTTCGATTGCGCGATGTTGAACTTTGTGGAAATTCTTACCTAATCTTCTCTGTATTTTTATCCGTTTAACAAATGCCAACGCCGAAGCGAAGGCAAAGAATTAGGGTTTAGTATAACATATGAAAAGGGTCCAAAAATGTTTTGCTGTTGTGTGACAACGGTCCCCAAACTTAGCCGAGGAGCTCGTTATTATTATTATCACTAGTACGCGGACGTATTGAATGTCGTCAAAGCTGAAACCTTCTCTGCAGCACTTCATCAACCGACACAACGTCTTGTCGCTGTACCGCAAAGCGTTGCGAATAGCCTCACAAACGAGATCTGGGGAAACACACAAGCTGGAACTGTTTCGGGAAATCCGAACGCAATTCGAGACGCATCGAAACTTGAAGAATACTCACGACATCAGTCACTTGCTGAGCGACGCGCGATTGCGGCTGCGAGAACTGCGCGAGTTAGTGGACATGACCTTGTGATGATGCGATAGATAATAACATGGTTTTTTATTCTTCTACCACTTCTTCTGCGTGTTCGTTTCGGAAGTCGCTGTTGCTGGTCAAGGAAAAAAGTTGTTCACAAAGAGGCGAAGCGTTGTTGCAACTCTTGTCGGCGAGAGCGAGCGACGGGACGCTTTTGTTCGACGCGTCTTCGAACGTCGTCGTCGATAGCGACGGAGAAAATTTTGAAAATACTTCATCTTCTTCTCTCGGGATATTCGCGAACAACGATGATGGAATAAAAACCAACGAAAAGATATTCGCGCTGAAGAGCGAGTTATATCACCCGTTATCGTCCGCGTTCGCCACGCGCTCGGCGACGACGAAAGCGCCGCAGTTTGTCGAGGCGGCGAGGCGAGTGGCGCCTGGATTTGAAGTGCACGCGTCGATGGCGTTGAATTTATTGCTCGATTCGAGCTCTTATCGGGCGTCGTGTCCTCCGCTGACGGGCCGAATGGACCCGTCCGTGCCTTTGTTGTGGGAAGCTTCGACGCAGGTCGCGCTGTTGAGAGGCACGCCGACGTTTGAAAGCGTCGTGACGAGAAAGACGTTCGTGAAGAACGCGCACGCGGGCATTTTTGGGGAGGAGAATAAAGCGGTCCCGTACGATTTATTCGCGTGGGCTTTATCGACGGTGTTATCGAGAGCTTTATCCGTGTCTTCGTCGACGACATCCCCGTCGAAATTCTATTCGTTCATTCCGGGCGTAGATTTGCTCAATCACGACGCCAACGCAAACTGCGAGATTCGATTGGTGAGTAGTGATGATAATAACAACAACAAAACGGCAGATACCGTTGAGGTGCACGCAATACGAGATATAAAAAACGGTGAAGAGTGCACCATATCCTACGGCAACCAACGCTCGAACGACGAACTGTTGAGGAAGTACGGCTTTTGCGTTCCCAACAACCCAAACGATTTCATCCAAGTGCGTTTACAAGCGTCGAATACGTTTTTAAAAGTCGACCGAAAGACCATCGATGAAATATGCAACGACGGTCAAAAACAGGAAGAGTTTGTCTCGAAATACGACGCTCGAGACGAAGTGTTGGACGCCGTCGCTGAACAGAAAGCCGCGTTGGACGAAGTCGCCGAAAGAGAACCCGCGCTGAAAAGAGAAAGCGGTAAAAAATGGCTCGAAGCGATTCGGACGCTCAGAGAGGGACAGTACGAGATCCTAAACGCGACCGAGCGCGCGTTCCGGTGATTTATCGTTTTTTTAATGTACCACTACTTAGACGCGTAGACCGACGCGCTCGCGCTAAAACTTCACTTTTTTGTCAACACCCCTCCCTCACAACAACCACAGAAAGAATGGCACCGACGACGACGGAGAACGACGAGAAAGGGAAGACAATTCTTCTCACTCGACACGGCCGCGTGAAACGCGTGCACGACGTCGTCTCGAAGCTGTTTTTCGACGACGACGACGATCCCGTCTTGTCGACGCGATCGAAAACGTGGTTGCGTCGTCGCGCTTCTTCTTCTTCTTCTTCCAACGGTGGTAACAACAACCGTCGCGAGGAAACTTTGGAAAACGACGACGACGACGGCGTGCACGTCGCGCTGAATTCGCGCGCGAACGTTTTGGCGTTTCGCAGGAAGAGCGTCGTGTTGGTGTGTTCGATTTGTCGCGTCGGCGACGCGGAAGACGACGACGAGGATGGTGCGAAGCACGGTGTGATTACCGTCAACAACAACAACAACAACAGAAAAGATATTCGGGCGCGGTCGATGGCGTTTGTTGATTTTGCGCACGACGACGCGTCGTTTTTGCTGGTTGGATTATCGAATGGCCGTTTGGAAGGGTACGATTGCGCGGACGTTGAAAGTCCGCGATTACTCTTTTCGAGGAAGGTTTCGAGAGCGCCGTTGGTGTCCATTCGCTCGAAATCGAGCGGGCAACGCCTGGGGCCGAAGGAGAAAGACGAGAGCGACGAGGACGGAAAAGAAGAAGAACAAGAAGAAGAAGATGTAACTATATTCGCGGAAAATGGGGACGTGTTGCGCGTAGACGCGCTGGAGATGAAGTCGCATTTATACCGTTTACGAATGGCTCGAAAGCAATTCGCGCACGATTTCCAACCAGAAAAAGACGATTACAACACCTTGACCGGGATGGTCAAATTCGATGGATTCAAAAGAATTGCTCCTATTCGCGACGGCGTGTGCGTAGGAAACGTGCCCATAAAGTGTTCAGAAGCCGGTTTGCGCGAGAGGAAAAATAAATATACTGGTTTGAACGCGTTGTTGAATGCCAGCGACGACGACGACGATGACGACGACGACGACGAGAAGGATGAAAATAAGTTTGGCTTTGTCGCGTGCGGCAAATTCGGCACGATTGCGTTCTTGCAAGCGTCTGGTGGCTCAAAGTTTGGCGCCGTGGAATCTGTCTCCATGGCAGCCAAGAAGATTTTTTCATTCTTTGCAAAGAAGACGAAAGATATTCAAAAGAAACGATTCGATATTGTCGGTGACGATGACGAAGAAGATGACGACGACAAGAACGAAGAATCCGAAAACAACGCGGCGCTGAAACCGTCGAAATGGAAATCTGCCATCGTCGATGGCCCGAGAAAAATGACGAATATTCTCATCTCTCCCGACGGGGTCGTTCTCGCCGCTACCGATTTACTTGGGCGCGTGACTACGTATGATTGTAAATACGGTCAGTTGACCACGGTGAGCATGATTAAAGGATGTCGAGACTCCGACGTAGGATTCGTGGACGAGAGAGAATTGGTCGTGTTCTCGCCACACCGCGGCGGAGGGGTGCTCGAATACTTCCCGTCGCGTCAAGCGTATGCAAAACCCGTACAAACAGAAAAAGAACTCGTCGTTGGCCGAGACTCGAGAATACTCTCGTCACCGCGTGCTTTGGGAACTTTATTTCATACTAATACGATAAAAGCGGCGGGACAGAAAGATTTCGACGACGCGGGCTCGTACTTTCTGGGACCGGATGGTAACATAGATAGAATTAGCATTAGTTGTTAGTCATTTCGTAGAGCTTTCTTTAGCTACTAGTCTTTAGGTGTACATTTATTGCAATGTCCTGCTATTTGGTACTATAGATGGCTAATTAGTGGTTCTTGAATTTTTTCATTCGTAATCGTCCGGGTCAAAAGTCACTCCGTCGTCGTCGTCATCATCATCTTCTTCTTCTTCCTCCTCAACGTTATTACTTTTGAAAGATTTTCTGTTTCTCTCCTCTTCTTCTTTCTTCTCTTTCTCCGCATCTACCATAGCTTTCTTTCCTTCCTCGTCGTCGTAGAACGCCGAGGTGTCCGGATACTCTTCGCCTTCTTTCACCTGCGCAATCATCTTTTGCTCCAACGCTTCCTTCGCAGACATTTCTCTCTGTTTCTTTTCAATCCCACGAATAATTGCATCCGCGACCAAAGTCTCGCGTTCTCTTTTCACTCTCACGATAGCGACGGGATTTGGATCGTCGTTTGCCCATCGCACGGACAACGGCAACTCGTGAATCTTTGAGTTACCGATTCGTTGGCCTTCCATCGCTTCTTTCGCAAACTCGGCGCTCGCCCGAAACTTGTACCTCACGAAGCAAAATGTTCTGTCGTGTTTCACGTCCACGGCCTCGATCGGTCCCCACTCGCCGAAATCTTTCCGAATTTCTCGCTCCATGCGCTCTGATCCCCAGTGTTCTGGTATCGACCCGGCGTAGTAAATGAACAACGTCCTGACGTCTCTCAAATAACTCCCCGCGCCGCTGTTGTCTGCTTTTTCCAACGCGTGCTTCGACCTCCCGAATAAGTCGTACATCAAATCTTTCCTCTTCGCATCGTCCAAACCAGTCGGCAATCGATGTATGTACTCGCAACGGTTCCCGTACGTGCACCTCCCTCTCGCGAAGTGCAAGCACCAATAAATACTCGTATTCTCCGTCGTGTCCGCCAACGCGTCCGCTTTCGTCGTCCCGCAATCAAACGCCGCCACGCACCTCGTGGGCGCCGGTTTCCGTTCGTGATACGACAACGCCCCCGGTGCCGTCGCCGATTTTCCGTACCACACGTTAAACTCCCCCGTTTGCGCTTTCATCTGCCTCTCGCGCGCGTCTTCGCACGGTAAATCCACCTCTGGATTCCACTGCACTTTCGCCTCTCTCGAAAGCGCCACCGACCTCGCCTCGAGCGTCCACCAGTAGGAATTTTCGTCCACGTCGTAATCGTCGTCGTGGGTTCCATCGACGTCATCCTCGTCTGGATCGTCCCCGCCGCTTCGTTTCAGCGTCGCGTCGTTGCTGTGCGACCAGTGCGAGGCGTCCACCGCGTTCTTAAACGCGTCTTTCTTGGCGGCGACGACGAGCGCGGATTTTTGTCCGTTCTTTTTTCCCCCGAGAGGAGCTCGTCTTTGAGAAACAGAAGGAGGCGGAGGCGGAGGAGGTAAGCTCGGTCCTTTGTACACCTCTTCTTCTTCTGTCTCCTCGACCATCATTCTCTCTCTCTTCACTCTCTGACGAGTAGCGTTCGTCTGTCGCGCGTCCGTCTCGGGAAAAGTGAGGCACAAAATCGCAATTGAAACCCTAAAAGTCAACACGACTGAAAATTCAAACTTTGACACACGCGCGCACTCACACGACATACACAAACACACACACGCAGGAGACGACGCATCTCATAAACGAACGAAAATACGGGAAGAAGAAATACGATGACGGAGGAAACGATCACTCCAAACACTCGAAGGAGAAACACGAATTTCTCAACGCCCGGAGTGAGTTCAAAGGAGAAAGAAGAAGAAACACGATTTGATTTTTCCAAAACACCAACAACGACGATAAAAAATCGACATCAACACCAACAACAAAACGCGTTCGTCGTCGAAGGAGACGCGAACGATTGGTGGGACCCGACGCGCGATTTAGACGTTTCGAAGGTGTTGTTTGATGAGCGCGTGCCGGTGGCGATTCGAAGAACCTTTGGTGATGAATATGAAAGGGACAACGACGGTGGTGATGATGAAGATGAAGAAGATGAAAATGTTGAAATTTGCTCGGTGCGCGTGTCGACGAGCGCGACGACGACGACGACGAGGAGCCGAATCTTACGAGTGCACGTGCAGTCGGAGAAGAATCCATTTTTTAGCCACTCGATGGAAGTGAACGAGGAGGAGTTTAACGTTCGTTTGAAACGAGAACAGAACATACGGGTGGATTTTAACCAGTTCCCGACGCATTTTATCGATTTGTTGAGAGAGTGTTTAGCGGGAACGACGACGGACGACGAGGACGAGGATAACGAAAGCGATGGTTTAGTCGACAGAGAAGAAAAAGACAAAGATACCAACGAGGCTGAAAACGCGCTCTTTCGCAGGACGAGGAACGGGTTGAGAAAGTCGCAAAAGGTGAACAGAAGCACGGACGGTAAGAAGAACGCGTTCTTTGCAGTTTTGACGTTGCGGAAAGAAAAGAAGAGCAAAACGAGAAGTGCAACGATGGACAGGCGAGATGGTGATAATAGCAGTAACTTCTTCTCGTTATTCACGATATACGAAACCAACAAATTCAACACGGTTGGACGGTTGTCGTTGCGGTTCGTGCGCGCCTCGGACGAGCAATTGAAAAAATTATTAGCCGGGCGCATGTTCGACGCGAACGAGGACCGAAACATGTACCAAAAAATAGCTGAGGAACTTCGCGAGAGCTTAGCAGACGCCGAGAAGGAAGTGCAAATCGCGAGAGAACAAGAGCGTTTGGCAAAAGTGCAGTACGCTTCCGAAACGGCGGCGAACAGAACGGAATTGGAAAATGAACGAGCGCAGTTGCACTCGAAAAACGAAGCGCTCGACAAACAAGTGAGAGATTTACGGGACGAGTTGTTCCTGCGCACGCAAACGCAAACTGAAACCGAAATGCGCAATCGCGTTCTGGAAGAGGAATTGCAATCTTTACGCGACGAGGTTGCCGAATCGCGCGCACAACTTCGCAACGCGGATGCTAATCTTCGCGATAAAGACCAACAACACATGGCCCGACTCCATCGCGTCGAATGGCTGGAATCGCAACTCAACGACAAAGATGAAGTCAACGCGCTCGTAAAACGACGACTCGAACAAGCCGAAGCGCACATACGCTCTCTGGATAAATCTTGGAACCAGTCTAGAGAACAAACCGAGAAAGCAGAATCCATAGCCATCGAATACGCCAACGAAATCAAAAAAGGCAACGCCGTCATCGAACGCCTAGCGAACGAACTCAAAGCGGTAAAATCGAAATCCAAACTCCGATCCGCGGTCATTTTACAGCAGGAGCAACTCTTAGAGGAACAAAAAATCAGACTCGACAAAGCCTCCGAAGCGAAGCGGCAAACGGAGGAAGAAAAAGACGCGCTCATTGAAGAAACCGAACGCGTAAAGCTCAAACTCAGCGAAAGAGACCGACGCGTCGCCGAACTCGAAGACGAAAGAGCCAGCGACGGCAAGATGATATCCTGGTTAAACGCGCAAATAAACGACGCGCAGCTCCGACGAAGCGCCCAGAGTGATCTCGAAAAGTTTGCCTTCTGACTTTATGGATGATGAAAGTAGCGAGCGAGCGATTCTTTCCACCTCTTGTACAATCAAATATGTTATTATTATTGTTGTGTTATATTCTCTTGCGATCTCATCTCCCTGTGTGCTCTTTTTTCCGATCTCGTCCTCCTCCTTTTCAAAAAAAAAAGAAAAAAAAAAGAACTGTTTGTGTGTTAATCTCCATTCCAATTCGCGCTGCTCTTACTTACGTGAGCTCTCTAGAGAAACGAACGCGCACGCGCAAAAACCGCACTGTTTTGAACGAGGTAAAAGGTTCGATTCGTTCTCTTTTTTTTCTCTCTCTGTCTCTGTCTCTGTCTCTCTCTCTCTTTCCAAAGCTAAATTGGAATTTGAAAAGGCGCGCGTGAGATTTTTTTTCCACGCTCTCTTCTTCCCCTGTCCGGATCTTTTCAAATTTAGGGGTTGTTCTTCTTCTTCTTCTTCCTTCTCATTACGTTATTTTTATCGAGGGGACAGCAGAGATGGAAAGAACAACGTGCGATCTCGCGCTCAGTCGCGATGTTTTTGTCGATGCGCTGCTCTGAGATTTCTCCGCGCGCTGCGAACAGAACGCAGAGGAAGAGCACGTTGAGCATCATCGACTGAATTTTTCTTTTCCAATTCTGATTTTTTGTTTTCAACTTTTTTGACATTTTTTGTTTTATTTAGAATACACACAGACACACACACACACAAAATATGGCCAAAGCATCGGCATCATCCGCGAACCCGTTGACGTTAATCGGGGATTTCACGAACCCGTTGGGTATTGCCGCCACCGTAGTCGTCATCGCTTTAGTTTTAGGCTGCGCGGGACAACTTATTCAGTTGCTCACACCGAAGAAGACGAAGAAGAAGAGCGGCGGCGCGGCGACGAGAGCGAGCGCTCGCGCCTCCTCCTCCTCGGCGAGGAAAGCGGCGGCCCCGGCGTCGGCGGCGAAGAAAGCTTCGTCCGCGAAGAAGGCCACGCCGAAGAGCGCGGCGAAGAAATCGACGGCGTCGGCGGCGAGTTTGGTGAGCCCGACGAGAGTGAGCACGAGAACGAGGACCCCGGCGAAGAAGTACACGGCGTAAATGAAAATACTATACTACGAGAAAAAGAGAACCACGAGAGAACAAAAACAACACACACGGAGAACGCACGTGCTCTTTTGTTTGCACGCGCGGGAGAATATTATTCTGAAAAGTAGATAGCATTTTGTATTAATCAACACTCCGATATATGGACATAAAAGAAGTATACGCATCGAGGTTTTGTAACGAGGATGTTCCCTTGGCATATTTTATTATATACTGGTATATTAAAAAAAATCGTGTCTAATGGTGGCAGAGGATATTAATAATAACTCAATCAATTCTTGCGTTTTATTTAGCATTATCTCGCCACCGGCGCCTCCCCGCGACTCAAGTGGTTGAAATCCTCCGCTTTTAATCCAAGCTGCGCTAACAAACTCGTCCATCTCGGTGGTTCTTCGTCAAACACGTACGTCATCGGAAAGACCAAGACTCCGCTGCCGCCCATTCTGCGTAAACTCTTCACCGTTTCGTATATTCTCGTTTTTGGGACGCCGATAGAGACGGCGTAAAATTGACCTTCTTTGACAGTTCCGTCGCTTTGTGGCGTGTAAATCGGCGACACCGTCGGTCCTTGTAATCCTCTCAACAAACTCCCCCCGCTGCAAATCTTCTCCGCCACGCTCTCGGCGCTCGTGCCTCGGACATTCGCCGTGACCATAAACACCCCATCCGCTCTCAAATGCGCTTCCAATCTTTCCAACATTTCGTGAACAATTTCTAACACCCCCGGTCGCTTCAACAACGCCTCTCTTGAGGCCACTAAGCACCCTTGCGAATCCAACACTCTCCCGCCTTCAATTTCTTTCAAGTTATTTTCTCTCAACGTGGTCCCGCTCGAGACCAAATCTAAGATGCAATCCGCCGCACCCATCGCCGGTGCCGCTTCCAATGCCCCATCCGCGGTAGAAATCACCACGTTCTCCATGCCTTGATCTTTAAAAAACTGCGTCGCGACGTTCACGTACGCCGTGACCACTCGCAGCGGTCTCTCCTTGGAAAATCTCGGGTCTGATTTCAACTGGCTCAAAGAGTTCACATTATCCCACGCCTGCGGCACCGCCACGGCTAAATGGCACCCGCCAAACCCGAGCGCATCGTGCACAATCACCAAATCCTCGTCCTCGTTGCCGATTTCTCTCAACATGTCGTACCCAACGATCCCAATATCCACGTCCCCAGTCAACAACTTCCTCACGACGTCCGTCGCTCTTTGAAACCAAACCTCCATGCCGGGAACGTTCGGAATCTCCGCCGCGTACTGTCGCGGGTTCAATTTGCGCACCGAAAGTTGGCACGATTTCAACAACGATTGCGTGTCTTCCGCCATGCGTCCTTTGGAAGGGATGCCCATGCGGATGGAGTCGCGCGCTTCGATCGGTTGCTTTTTCACTGTTTTGTGTGTTCATTTTTTTTTTTTTGAGAGAGTGAGAAAGGGCCAAATCGACCCCCAAGAGAGAGAGAAGTGGATAGAAATTGGAGAAAATGGTCAGCGCGTGCTCTTTCTATCTATCCGCGTGTTATGACGTAAAAGAGAGAATACAAACGAGAGTCATATCGTCGATCTTTCTTCGACAAAAAACGCGATGAGAGTAGTAGTTTAAAGAGAGAGACAGAGAGAGAGAGACTCACGTGGCTGCGCGTTTCCTCCTTGCTGCGGGATGGAGGCCACCGGGCTTCCCCTCTGGATCCGCATCGGTGTCTTTCGCATCGTCTGGGTCGTTTTGTTGTTGTTCTTCTTCTCGTTGGCGCGCGACGACGACCCTCTTCCGCCGAAGAAGAGAGAGCTGCCGCTTTGCGTCGAGTGTTGTTGCGCGGCGAACATTATCAGTCTATCTGTTGTGTTTATTATTAATGCTTCGTGTTCGTGTTCTTCTCGTCTTAAGTGGTGATGGTGATGGTTTTTGCTTCCTTTTCCTTTTTTTTTGTGCGGAAGCCAAAGAGCAAATTTTTTCTCTCTCTCTCCGCGTGGACGTGGCACGAGATGGAACACCCACAAACCCTCTGCGTTTTACTTTTTTACGAGAGGAGAGAAACACAGAAACAGAGAAAACTCTGCAACGGGGAGAATGTGTAGAGGAGCGAATGCGTTCGGAACGCGACGAAAAGTAGTTTACGAAAAGTGATATTTAAAAGTGAATGTAAATTTATATATATATATATATATATGTACACGTGTATATATCACGTCTTTATTCATCCTCGGCGATTGGGATCGCCCCGAAACCGACTAAACACTGCTTAATCTCGGTGTGATTTCTGTGGTGCGCGATGTCCATGGCGTCGCATTCGAGCATGGAGGAAAGTTGGGCGACGTCGGCGCCTTTTCGGCACAACGTTTCGCAACATTTCAAAGACGCGAATTCAGAGCAGAGCATGAGAGCGGTGTATCCAGTTTTCGTGCTCTCTCTGTTTGGTTGGACGTTTAAGTCTGTCAGGAGTATGTCGGCGCCGATGCAGTCGTCGTTTTCGACGACGACATCGAGGGAGGTTTTGCCGAAGGCGTTTTCGTGAGACGCGTCCGCGGCGTACCGGAGAAGGACTTTCGCTTTCTTTCTCAGTTCGCTGATTGCGTGCTCGTCGTCGTCCGATTGAGGTTGGTTGTCAACAAATAACGTAGTCAACGCGGTTTGTCCGTTGAACGCTTCGCAGTTAGGGTCAAACGCGAATATTTTCTCGTTCCGCTTCAAGACGTCCAAGACGCCTTCAAAGGCATTTTTGGACGTTTTGTTCGCACCCATAGCGGCGGCGATGATCGGGTGCACGCCGTAGGAATTGTTGAGTAAGATTTTGCCCTGCTCGTCGACAGCAAAGATATCGTCGCTTGACGACTTTTGCGCGGCATATTCCAATAATACTTTTAAAGCGCCGACGGAGCCGTTTCGGCAGGCGGCGAGAATAGCCGTGTCGCCTCTCGAGTTTTCGAGATGAACGGAAGCGTTCAGGTGTTCCAGAATAACTCGAACGGCGTTTTCGCCGTTGTTTTCCGCCGCTGCAATCAACGGCGTGAAGCCAAACAAGGTCGATTCACGATTAGCGTTGATTTTAGAAACTACGGCGAGTTCGCATATGACATCTGGCCTGTTCAATCTTGCCAAGAGTGTGCACGCAGTTTCACCGGATTCTGGCGCTTCGAAATCCGCGGCTGCGCCTCTGTTCACGAGGCATTCCAACGCGTGTCTACGACTAGCCGCACCTTTATCGCGCGTGGCGACGAACATCAACGCCGATAAATGCAGTGGTCGATCGTGAGTTTTGAAAGTGGGCGTTTCGAAGCTACTCTCACAGTTCGCGGCGTTCAAATCCGCTCTGAAGTCCTGGCACAAAAGACGCAAAATGTCGTCCCGATCGACTAAGGCAGCCATGGCGCATGCGTTGGCTCCATCGTGCGTTTTCGAGCACAAATTTACGTTCGCACCAACGGATGCCAACGTCTTCACGACATCAAGTTTTCCTAAAAACGTCGCTTCGACGATTGGAATCGTTACACCGTCGCCATCGAGATTGCACTCGCGCTTGGCCAAAACTTTGATAGATTTGTTTGCTCCGCATCGAACGGCGTGCAGGATAGCTTTCACTCGTTCATTCGAGCCGTCAGAGTCATCGAGGACAAAAGAAACGCTCGCGTCGCGAACAGATTTCACGTCTAAGAGACCTTCAACGGTTTCAGCATCGTCTTTTGCGATGGCGTTGAAAAAATTGCGCAAAGCGGTAACATCCGACACGTTATTTTTCGTCGTCTTCTCTTTCCTATCTTTACCACCTCCTTCGAGATAGTACTTGGATAACGCATCTCTGACGACGATATTCTTTCGAAGCTGGCTCCAGGAAAATGCGTGATACCCGTTGGCGGCGCCATTCTCGTCAAAAATTCTCGTCGGCTCACATCGGCCTTCGTCGACCAAGTAATCGATGATTGCACTCACAACGGACTCATCCTCGCCTTCAAAATCGCTTGGACGATCCGCCAAGAGCATCAACGGCGTCCATCCGGCTTCAGTTTTGGACAGCGATCCGTTCACTTTACCGTCTTTAATCAAGACCTTGATTGTCGCGAGCAGTTTATGAACTGGACATGCGGCGCACGCGTCGCAAAGAGGATCAACCTTACCGTTTTCAATCGGAGCAAACGAGGCATCCGCACCCGCGTCAACAATCAAGGCTCGCGCAACCTCGCTGTGGCCTAAAGCCGCAGCGAGGCAAAGTGCCGTGTTCCCAGACGTCGCATCGGTTAAATTCAAATTGATGTTTGAAAACTCGGTGTCTTTGAATTTAGAAATAGAGGAGACGGCTTGGGCGCAGTTTCGTCTGGCGCACATGCCGAACATGGTCTCTCCCGCAGTTGTGAACGGATACTTGTTCACGTCAACTTTCCCGTCCCGCAAGACTTTCAAAATTTTATCTTCGTCGTCGGTTTCGAACGCAACGGTGACTGGGGAGTCACCCGAGGAAGTCTCTAAAATCGCACTCGCGTTGAGGTTGTTCAGCAACGCGTCCGTTACCTTTTGCCATTTTTCAGTTTTTAACGCAACCATCAACGCCGTCTCGTGCGCGGAAGTTTCGTTATCGACCGAGGCGCCGCATTTTTTAACCAAATGTATCATGGCAGTGGCGTTGTCCGTGTTTGCGCAGTAAGTCAACGCCGTGTGCTCGTTGATTCGCGATTCAGCGTCAACTTTTGCATTGGCGGCGATGAGATGGGACATGGCGTCGTTTCTGTTCAGAGACGCGGCGAGTTGCAAAGGCGTCAAACCATCTTGGTCTGAAGACTCAACGTTGAGGATGTTTTGACCACGAGAAGCGAGCGCGATAAATATTTTCGCGTTCGATTTCGATCGAACCGCGGCATGCACCGCGGTATCTCCAACTTTTTCAACTTGAGACGTCTTCTCTTCTTCGAGAGTCACGTCTAAGGAGGCGTCCGCACCCAACTGTAAAAGCTTCTCCACTGCCGGCGCGGCGACATCGCCACATCCGCAAGCCCTGATCAACGCCGTGCGACCGGTGCGCTCGTCGTTCACGTCAACTTTGGCGTATTTAATGAGACATTCTACGCCAAGAGCGTCGCCATGTTTTGCTGCGACCATCAACGGCGTTTCGAGTGTTACTTTATCGATGGCGCTCGGATCAACAATCGAAGTCGCGAGAAGCATGTTTGCGATGTTCTTCAAATCGTCAGCCTTTTCCGTCGAAGCGCACGACGTGCACAACGCTTCGAGAGGCGAAAGACGAGTGACGGAGCTCTTCTGGCTCGCATCTGCGCCTGATTTGAGTAACAATTCCACCATGGGTACGTCGACGTTTCTACACGCAACAAGCAATGCGGTTTCGCCACTGACTTCCGTTTCTGTGTTCGGGTCAGCTTTGGTTTTAACCAAGATGTAATTCGCAGCATCGACGTCGCCAATGCGAACGGCTCGTATCAACGGCGTGTCGTGACTGACCTTATCGCCGGCGTGCGCGTTGGCGCCGAGTTCTACGAGTAAAGCGCCGGCGGCATCAGCGGAAGCTTCAATCGACGCCGAAAACGCGGAAATACCAAACTTGTTCTCTCGATTCACACTTGCACCAACGTCGACGAGTTTGCGGATGACGTCGTCGTCGTTATTCGTAGCAGCAACGATGAGCGCAGTTTTACCAGTTTCAGTTTCAAAATCAACGTCTGCCCGTGCATCGTTCACGAGACTTTCTACTATGCGCAAGGTATTTTCAATGTCGCCACCGACAACGTTCGCGAGAGGTGATTTCTCAGTTCTATCGCACGCGGCAATCAACGCCGTTCTGTGTGAAGTTCTCGCCGAGGAGTAGTTCACATCAATACCGGGAAATTTGATCAAAGCTTTCACGCCATCTACCAAACCACGACGGCAGCAATACATCAACGCCGTCTCTTTTGTCAGTGTGGAAACATAATTGACGTCACCATTCGGGTCGCTTGCACTCGCCGTGTAGACGAGAATGTTCGGCGCACACCAATCGCAGTTGTTTGCAAATGCGACATCTAAAGCTGTTTCGCCGCTTCCGCAAACGCTCGTTGCTACGCCACCCAGGGCGACCAAGACGTCAAACGCTCGCGAACGTTTTGTAATTGTACCAGACATCGCAAGAGCTGTTCGTTTCGTACTTTTAGGCTCGTACGAAACACTCGCTCCACACGCGATGGCAACTTTCGCGACATCTTTTCCTTTTTGCGCGGCGCAAAACAACGGCGTTTCGCCGTTACCGAGAGGATCTGAGTCCCAAAAGTCTGCTCCCGACGGTAAAACCTTCATAACTTCTATTGAGCCCATCAAACAAGCTTGTAAAACCGGGACTTTGTTTGATCTGGACGATTGTAACGGTTTTGCGCCAAGGCTCAACAGAATCTGGACGCATTTTGGTTTGTTCGCCGTCGCTGCGCCCACTAGGGGCGTGACGCCTAAGGAGGAGTCAAACTCGACATCTGCGCCGGCAACTTTCACGAGCGCTTCGACCGTCTTCGCGTCGTCTCTCGCTATAGCGTACAAAACCGCAGTGCGACCATCTTGTGTCTCTCTGTCAACGAGCGCACCGTTGGAAACCAACGCTGAAAATGCAGATGTTTTACCTCGGAAGGCGCAATGCGTGAACACCGTGTGCTTCGACGCGACTGTTTCTCTGTTGACATCAGCAGAGCACTTCTTGATCAACGTTTCCACAACTTGAACTTGGCCATATTCTGCAGCTGTCATCAACGGCGTTGTGGCGTCTCGAGCATTCTCCCTGTTTGAATTTGCACCGTATTTTAAGCACAAGGAGAGCACGGCTTCCTCGTTACCGGTTTTACATGCCTCGTGCAATGCCGAAAAGCCTCGACTCGTTTCAAAATCAACGATGGACGCATCAAAGTCACATAAAACCTCTAGGCAGCGTATCCGAGACGGTTTCTTCGCGGCTTCGACGAGAGGCGTGTATCCTTCGGCACTTTCGACGTTAATCGGGACACCGGCGAGAAGCATGTGCTTCACAGCGTCGGCATCCTCATCAACAACTGCGCGAATGAGCGGCGTCATCTTATCGCTCAAGCCTCGTGAAGGATCGACATTGTGAGAGGAAATTAAACGCTGTATGACATCCTTGTGGCCTAAACGACCAGCTAAAACAATAGCGGTATCGCCTTTGGCTTTTCCGTGTTTAATTTCGTAATTTGCATCTGCATTACCAATGGACATCAACGCCGATACGTGTTCGGCTCGCGACGCAGAAACCGCAGCCATGAGCGCAGTTTCGCCCGCCTGTGTCTCGTAATTAATATCGGCTCCAGCTGCTAAGAGTTGTTCGATTTGAAACACGGAGCCACGCTTGGCGGCTAAAATTAATGGAGTTAATACTTCCGCGGTGTTTTTGCGAGTTTCGTAATTCACATCGACACCTTCGGCGATTAACAAATCTACTACGTCGTCGCAGCCAAACTGAAGCGCATCCAACAAAAGCGTCGACCCTTTCGAGGTTTCGACATTTTTGTCTGCCCCGTGATCGAGAAGTAATGCAAGGACTCTTGGGTTATTTGAGAACACGCGCGCAGCAACCATCGCTGGCGTTACGCCGTTCTTGTTCTCGTAATCTACGTTCGCTTTATCGATGGCATTGGTAAGAAGAAATTTTAAGACATTCTCGCCGTTGATATCTTCTTGGTAGGTCTCCTCCGTAGCCGTTTGAATTGGCTTGCCAAGTTTTTCGATGACCGCAGACATTGCAGTAGCGCCTGTTCGTGTTTCTTGATCCACTTTTGCACCACTTCGTAAGCACAGAGCGACGCGATCGGCCACACCAGATAAGGCAGCAGCGATGAGAGCTGTACGGCTATCTCGCGTCTCGTGAGCGATATTTTCGCCAAGGCGCAAAAGCGTCGGCACCGCTTCCGTGCAGCACGGAGAGTTGAACGCGTGAATCAAAGGCGTAGCACCAGTAATGATGGACTCTTCATCACGCACGGAACCCAGCGAGTGGTAAATAAGTTCTAACATTTCGCTGTTGTCGGGAGCGAACGACGCAGTCAGCGCATTTTCACCTAAGCGGGTCTCAAAACGCGGGTTCGCTCCTTTTTTTAGCAACGCAAAGTATGCTCCTTTAGTGCAGTTTTCACACGCTAACATCAACGGTGATACACCTGCAGCATTTTCGCGGTTAATGTTAGCGCCTAGCTCAGTGAGTTGGTAAATTGCCATCACGTTGTCCGTCAACGCAGCGCACATCAAAGGTGTGTAATTGCCATATTTAGCAGAGAAGTCGTTCGATAGTTCGCCGTCGACGTTGGCACCAACACCTACAAGTGCTTCAATGCACGCGTTACGACGGTGCATCAAAGAGGCGAAATGCAAAGCGGTGACAAATTCTGGTGCATTTCGCGAAGTTTCATAGTCTACGCAGTCGAGAGAAACCTTATTCGAATCGCCTTGTTTCTTTTGCTTCGAGGAAAGCGATGCGAGCAATCGAATCATTTCGGGGCGATCCGCGGACACAGCGGCGAGCAACGCCGTCTTACCCGAATTTGATTCATACTCGATTCGCGCTTTACCTTCCAGGCACAAACTCGAAACGACCTTTTCGTGCCCATTTTCAATTGCAAGTGTCAAGGCCGTGTCCCCTTTCTTCGTTTCATGCAAGACTTCGTTGGCCTCTTCGAGCTTCTCAATCAGGGCGTTCACGCAATCTAAACGACCATGAGTAGCAGCGAGCGTCAATGCAGTATCTCCGTTCACATTCACGAGTTTGGTTTTTGCAGAATGTGGCTGACGTAATAAGAGTGCTAGACATTCGATTTGACCGGATTTAGCAGCCTGCATTAAAGCCGTTTCGTGCGTGATTGAATTTATTGCGTTCACATCAGCGCCTAAAGAGAGCAGCAACTTTGTCGCATCTCTCGCGCCAAAACTCACCGCAACATCAAGCGGTCGATCGCCTGTCATCTTTGAGGGCACGTCTACTGCAAGCTTGAAATCTTTCTGCAAACACAAGATTGATGATCTGGAGTCGCACTTCGCCGCAACAGACATAGCGTGATGTCCGAAGCGATTTTCTTTGAACGGATCTGCGCCAAGCTTCAACAGTTTCGCGCACGACTCATACAAATCGTATTCTAAGCAAGACATCAACGGAGTCAAAGTGAACTTGTTCTCAAAGTCGACGTCGGCGCCCAAAGCTTTGACAAGTATTTCTAGGTTTTCGAAATTCTTCTCGCGACTCGCAAAAAGCACCGCAGTGTCGCCCTCTACTGTTTCAAAATTGAGCTTCGCGCCAAGAAATGCGAGTCTGCGCAAGGTCAATTCTCTCGTTTTGTACTTTGTACTACCAGCTGCGCTCATGAGCGCGGTTTGCGGTCTCTTGGACATCTCCGGGGACATTGCAAAGTTTGCCTCCAGATCGATTTGAGCATTTTCTTGAATGAGCAATTCGCACGTTGCAGCGCACAATTCATCATCTTCGACGCCAATAGCCGCGGAAATCAATGCCGTGCGTCCATATTTTGCGTCTTCGTTGTTGACCGACGCGCCCAAGGCAATCAAACGTTTGATGGCATCATGAGATGCCGATGCCGCCGCCACCGAAAGAGCGGTGAAGCCACGAGCCTTGGTCTCATAATTTGGATCGGCGCCCAGTGTGACGAGTGTTTTACAACATTCTGGCAAGTTCAACTCCGCAGCAGTGAGAAGCGCCGTAAAGCCAGTGGAAGAAGTCTCGAAGTTTGGATCGGCACCGCACTCAATCAAGGCAACTATACTGTCAATCGCGCTCGCTTTCACGCAAGCTTGCAGCGCCGTTTGCTTTGAAACGCACTCATCTTCGAGTTCTGGATCGGCACCGAGATCGATCAAGGTTCTAATAACATCAGGTTCGTTGATGGAGCACGCTACCATGAGTGCGGAGATACCTTCTGATTTAGTCACAAAATCTACTTCAGCGCCTCCAAATTCAATCAGTCGCTTACACATCTCCGAGTTGCCACTTTTAGTGGCGCAAATCAATGCCGTTTCTTTGAACATTTTCGACTCCAGGTTTACGTCAGACCCGTATGCTTTAGCCAAAACTTCCACGCATTCGAACCTTCCTGTCGCAGCGGCCAAGTGTAAAGGCACTATGCCGGTGGATGTTTCTTTGTTCACGTCGCATTTACTCTTTGCACTGACTAAGATTTCCAAAATGGTCGTGCGTCCGAAACGAACGGCTAAGGTTAAAGCAGTTTCACCTGTGCGTAACTCAAAACCTACGTTCACGTTTGCATCTACTAAAGTTTGTACTACGGAAACGCGGTCATTTTGAATCGCTACGGCGAGGGCATTCAAGCCTGTCTTTCGATCTACATGCTCAATATCCGCACCTTCTCGAATCAATAAGGAAACAAACTCATTTCTCCCGCTTTCCGCGGCGCTAAATAAAGGTGTTGCTTCATCGTTATTGCGTCGAATATCAGCAGAGCAACCGTTTGATAAGAGAGACTCGAGCACCTCGACTGTGGTATCTTGCGATCCGCAGCACGCGAAAAGCGCAGTGCATCCGCGATGATTAAAGCGGTCAAAAACAGCACCTTCGCGACGAAGAAACTTGATGCAGTCGATGTGATTGTTCAAAGTAGCCGCAATCAATGCCGTCTCGCCGTTTCGAACAGACTCGTAGTCAACGACACACTCTCTTCGAACATCCTTCTTGGCAGCTTCGTTGGATAAATCTTGGTCATCAGAAGGTACGAAAAGTTCTTCAAGCATCGCGACGTTCCCATGCCGGGAGGCAACAAGTAAAGCTGTGTCTCCAGTGGAGGTTTCGTAGTTGACGTTTTCGCCGCATTTTCTCAACACTTTGATTGCATCTATATTTTTATTCATCGCAGCTTTGACTAGGGCCGTGTATCGCGCGGTGGTTTCGTAATCTTTTTCCTTAAGAGACGTCGCCAAGAACTCAATCGCTTCGAGTTGATTATTGTCGACAGCTTCGACGAGAGCAGTCCTACCAATCGTTGGTTCCACGAATGCATTCGCATTGTTATCGAGAAGAAACTTGAGCGATTTCACGGCGCCAACTTTTGCCGCAGCCGTCAGAGCGCAATGGCGGTTACTGGCGCCAAATCCAGAGACATAATCAATCGCGCAGTTCACTTCCAACAACACAGAGATGGCTTCCGGATCGTCATATTCCGCGGCGTGTATGAGCGCGGTTTTCCCGTTCGATTCTCCAGAATAGTTCACGCTCGCGCCTACTTGCGTCAAGGCGTGCACAGAAGAAAAAGCGCCGGATACAGCGGCTGCGCCGAGTGCAGTCATACCTAATTTGAACGACTCCAAGTCTACATTTGCTCCGCGTTCAACGAGTGCCCTAATAGCAGCTGGTCGACCGTTCTTCGCAGCAATAATGAGCGCAGTTTCACCTGATACTTCGCATTCGTAATCGAGAGTGGCGCCACGATCGCACAGCAAATGAATAGCATCCACTCGTCCTTTTTCGCTCGCGGCGCACAGTGGCGTTATGCCGGCGGAAGATTCTTTATTGACGATTGCGCCGAGGTCTAACAGACACGCCATCGCACGTAAATCACCCGATGCAGATGCCACACACAGTGGTGTGAGTTTGTGCGAGTTTTCCGCTTCAATTTCGTGCCCAGCGCGAGCGAGAAGTTTTAAAATCTCAACTTCGCCCTTCTTCAATGCTACAGAAAGGGCGTTTCTCCCTTTCGTCGCTTCGGTGTAGAGCTTCGCCCCTTTATCAATTAGAAACCTCGCAGCATCGACGGAGCCAAATTCAGCCGCGCGCATGAGTGCGGTGAATCCATGCTTATCAGACACTTTATCAATTAACGCGCCCTTACTGATCAATCGTTCACATTTTTTCACGTCGTTTTCCCTGGCCGCCATCATTAAAAAGGTTTCACCTTTGGTGTTCTCAAAATTGATGTTCGCACCTCGCTCGCGCAAAATTTTGCAAGTTTCCTCGCGCTCAGCGTGAAGACCTAGGACTAGCGCGGTTTCTCCAAACCTATTTTCATAATCCACGGTTGCTCCAGAATCTAAAGCAGTCTTGACGGCATCGACGTTTCCTTCTCGCGAAGCGACGTTCAAGGGCGTGCGTCCATCTCTGGTTTCAAAGTTCATCGTCGCGCCGAGTTCATTGAGCTTGCGCAAGAGATTAGAATCATTCACCGTCGCAGCAACAATTTGAACTGCATCATCATTAGATGTCTCCGCGTCTAATCGCGCTCCAAAAGATTTAAGCACTTCGATAGATTCAACCTGTTTCGCAAGAGAGGCAACAATAAGTGCCGAACCACGAGGCGTTTCCTTATTCACCGCAGCGCCGCGAGCGATGAGCGTTTTTAAAGCAGAAATATTACCTAATCGACCCGCCTCTTGAAGCAAAGACAAACCAGTCGCATCGATTTCTTCGATATCTGCTCCAGCGTTCAAACAAGCGCTTATGGTTACGCTGTCGTTAGCTTTCACGGCAGCTCTCAATGGCGATTCAAACGCAGTAGGTATCATGTTAATCTCGCATTTCTTCGAAATGAGATAGTTCACGAGAGAGTGTCGCTTTCGGCGAATAGCGGCGACGATTGGCACAATACCGTTCGACCCAAAACTATCGACATTTGCGCCAGATTCCACCAAACTTTGCACGATTTCTTCGTGACCGCTGAAGCACGCACAAACAATCGCAGTTTGTTTTTGAACGGGGCACTCAACTTCACTATCGACGGTGTTAGGGAAACCGAGCATCGTACGACACGGCTCAGCCGCCGACGCATCGCCAGACGCGATCTGACAAAGAACCGTAGCGTGTAAGCTTTTCTTTTCCATACTTTGTGTTGAAAGTAAAGCGCGCATTGCGCTTAAGTTCCCACTATTTGCGGCAACGTAAATAGCGATATTGCCATCGAGCGTTTCGCGTTCATAATCGCACCCAAGGTCGAGCATTTTCTGAACGACGTTGTTGGGATTGTCCATCGTGACCGCCAAAGTTAAAGCGGATTGCGAAGCGGCGCATTCTACTCCATGCGACGATCGTCTGCCGTCTTTTCTAGGCAATACTTTATCTTTCTTCGTCTTTGGATGTTCGCACAACCCTTCGCACGCGACGAGATTCCCGAATTCTACCGCCCTCATGAGCGGAGTGAACCCGAGGCTATCGATCGCGTTCGGATCCGCGCCTAACCCAATAAGAATACCAATCGTCGTTTTATCTTTGCAATACTTGGCAGCTTCGTGAATCGCGCTGTACGCGTGCGGTAACGGTGTTTCTTGATCTATTTTAGCACCCACTGAAAGGAGAACTTCGAACGTTGTTTTCGGATCTACTCGAAGGGCTTTATCGCCGTTGCGCCAGACGCACGGAAATGGTCCAGCCCTCAACTCGTCCGCATATCGAGCCGCTAATGTCAACGCCGTTCGACCATTTCTATCCACAAAATTCGGATTGGCATTAAAAGGGGCCGCGCATATTGATTTTATGCCTTCGTTCTTTCCAGCTAAAGCGAGAATAGACAGAACTGTCAAGCCGTCGCGATTTTGCGAGTCGATGTGTAATTTTCTCCGCATTTTCGATTGTTGCTTCAACAAAAACTTTGCAATGTCGTATTTTCCACTCATGAAAGCCACAGATAATGGCGTGCGACCATCTTTGGTTTCAAAAGCCGGGTCCTCACCAAGAGTTACAAGTAATCGAACCATTTTTTCATCCTCGGCATCTTCAATGGCGGCTAAGAGCGCAGTCGTATTGTTCACCTCAACGTCGCGCTCTGGGACAGAAAGTTCGAGAGATTCGACAACATCGTAACTTTTGCTCAGAACGGCGGCGATTAAAGCTGAGTTTCGTGCAACGCTTGCCGCAGCATCGCGTTCGCTCGTCGATGGCTCTTCTAATTTGATCGCTTTCTCTTCTCCTACTTTTGATGTTCGGGTTTCTTCACACATCGACTTCAGCGTCGCTTGATTGACATCACCGCCGTAACCGGCGAGCGAAACGATGATTTGCGTTCGACCTAAACTCGCTGCGTGCATGACAGCGGTGACACCATCTCTATTCGTATAGTTGATATCGCATCCTTTCTCGAATAGAGCGGAAACGATTGGACGCGCGTTTTTACCTTCAATCGCGGCGAGAAGTGGAGTTAAAGTCACGCTCGCCTCACCCGCAGATACTTGAGATTCCCGGTTCGCGTCGCACAAGTTCGTCTCGAGCAGAACGCGCACACAATCCTGGTGCCCAAGCAAGCAGGCTTTGATAAGCGCCGTGTGTCCGAGTTTATTTTCATAATCGACGATATCCTTTGCAATTTTCTTCAACGTAGCATCACTTTCGTCTCCCGCCGTGAGCAGACGAGAAAAGAAAAACTCCAACGTGGCAACGGCATCTCCATCCACAGCCGCTACTAACGCCGTCGATGAGCTCGCATTCGTTTCTTGCGTCAATAAAGTCGCATCGAAGTCTAGTAAAATCTCTACAATGTCAACGTAATTCAATTTCGACGCTATAGTCAACGCTGTTTCACCAGTCGTAGATTCGATGGATAAATATTTGTGCAAATCGGATTCGTTGTCTACAATTTCGATGATTCTCCGCAACGCTTCGCAATTCTGCGCTCGAGCGGCTTTCATCGCGGCCGTTTCGTTTGACGCGTCTACTTGTAATACGCTTGCGCCAGCTTCTAATAGCACCTCAACACATTCGATGTTTTTATTTTCAATAGCAATCATTAAAGGAGTGTACGCAAACTCTTTCGTCGTTAAGCCATCCGCGGCGCCGTGCGACAACAAGGCCAACGTGGCGTTTACTTTGTTCTCTCGAGCGGCAAAATATAACGCCGTTTCGCCGCGTCCGTTTTGATGATCTACCACTGCACCACACTGGCCGAGCAAACATGCAATTGTATCTTCGTCATCGCTCAATGCCGCGCAGTGTAACGGTGTTTCGCAAAGACCATTTTCTAAAAACACATCCGCGCCTTTCTTGTACAATTCGGCGCAGACGCGCCAATACGCGTTTTTCGCCGCCACGCCGAGCGCGAAATCGTTTGTTTTCTTGGCAACTTTATTCACGTCAACACCTAACTCGCACAATTTCCAAACGGCGTCGATTGCACCTCCTCTCGCCGCAGAAACTAGTGGCAATTCACTCGTGCCTTCGTTATCATCGTTTACATCCATCTCGAAGACTTCCACGCACACTTTAATTCCTTTCACGTTGTTTTCTCTCGAACAGACGGTCAAGCAATTCTCGCCGAATCTGTTGCGTTTCCTCGGATCTGCTTTTAATTCAGTGACTAAGAACTTTAACGCCTTGGTCGTGTGCTCGTTCAAACTCGCGTTTAAAATCGGCATCACCCCAGTGCTCGTTTCGAAATCTACCGATCCGCCTTTGGCTTTCAAAAACCGCATTGCGTCTGCGGCGCCGTGCAACGCGGCTTCAGACATGGCCGTTTCACCCAACGCGTTTTCTCTATCTACTCTTGCACCGCGTTCGCATAACCACGCGCACGCTTCTGCGTTGTTAAATATCGCCGCGTCGTGTAGAGGCGTCCTCCCAGTGTGTGTTTCCAACGTTAATCGTCCACCAAGTTTTCTACATAATTTCATGGCGTCCACGTCGCCTCGCGCGGCGGCTTCGCAAAATATGGTCCGTCCTAAAGGACCGCACACGTTCACGTCCACCTTCCCTTGTTCAACCAACACTTTCGCCGTCTTTTCATCTTTTGCCATCACGGCGACCAACAGTGGAGACAAGCCGGTCGTCATTCCCCACGCGTTTGCATCCGCCCCGAGCGCGATCAACGTCTCCACCGCATCCGTCGCACCGCTCTGACTGGCTACTAAAATAGGAAACAACTCCTTCTCGTTTTCAAAATCCAAATTAGCACCGCAATGATTCAAGGCGTGTATAGATGCCACCGCGTTATTCGCGCACGCGTGCAGCATCGCGTTCGAGTAAAAAAGTGCTTCTTCTGCTTCTTCTGTTTCGTCGTCGTTCTCCTCCTCCTCCTTCCCGTCGCCCGCGCCGACAATCCTCGAACTGCGCCTCACCTCCAAGTTCACATCCGCGCCGTACTTTTCCTTCAGCGCGACCACAATCTCCGGCTTATCGCCCTCGCACGCCGCCATCAGCGCCGTCTTACCTCCAATTTTTGTAATTTGATCCACATCCGCCCCGTACTCTTCGCACAATTTCTTCGCCGCCTTCTCGTATCCCGAGCGGCACGCGACGATCAGCGCCGTCCAATCTTCCTCCTCCTCGCCACCGCCGATGGATTCGTACCGTGCGAGATCCTTCAACGAAACGCCCTCGCGAATCGCGCACTCGCGCAAAACATCCATCGCTTTCAAGTTATTCGCGGACGTCGCCGCGAGTAAAGGCGTCAGGCCGTCCAGTTCCATCGAGAGCAGAGACGGGCGCTTTTCCAGGAGCGACGTGATATTCATCAAACTCGTTCTTCGCGCTTCTTCTTCTTCTTCATCAAAATCATCATCGGAAGAAGAAGAAGATGTCATTAAACACGCGGAAAGCAACGCCTCCAAATCTCTCCGCTCGAGCACTTCTTCCGGCGTGGTGTCCGCGAAGAAGAACGACATGATAATAAATCGTCTTCGTGTTGGTGGGTTCTTCTTTTGAGAGACAAAAAGCGTATAATCTGTATCGATATATCAAAACAAACGCGTATCTATCCTCTTTTAAGTGGCGATGAGAGTGAACATTTTTGAGCACTTTTTCGGCAAAAAGAGGCGGAAACACCACACGCGCGCAAGAGAGAGAGAGAGAAGAAAAAAGAAAAACGCAGAGACGACATGTCGCTGCCGACGACTCAATCGCCGTCGTCTTCTCGTCCACCTTCGGTTTTAATCGTCGGCGCGGGCCGTTTGGGAACGTGGTTGGCGGTGAAATTCGCGCTTCGGGAAAGAACGATGATGCAAAAAAAAGCGACGAAGAATAAGCAAAGCGGAAAACGCGACGATGAAACGACGACGACGATGCCGAGAGTCGTTTTGAAAGGATCCGGGAGGAGGAAAAGTAAAGAAGGACAGACGACGACGAGACGGATCGTGGAGAAAATCGTGGAAGAACACGACATCGCGTACGTGGAGTCGTACGAGGACGAGAGATTGCTGAGAACAGTTTTAGCGGGAGAAGAGGAAGAAGAAGAAGGAAAAAGCGCGGCGACGGCGGCGTCGACATCTTCAATGGTATTAGAGTTTGATTACGTTTTCGTGACGGTGAAAACGTACGCGTTCGACGCCGTGGTGGAAGAGATGAACCGAGCGAAAATCCCGGTGCGTCCAAAAGTTGCCGTGATGTTGCACAACGGGATCGTGGAGCCGATATTTAAAGGGTTAGGGGACGGGTACGTGCCGTGCGTGATTCCGCAGAGTTACGATTTCGTCGACGCGTCGGAGGACGGGAAAGTCGGCGAGAGGTACGTCATTAAGGTGAAGAACGAAGAGAAACCGTGGGCGATGCCAAACACGAGAGAGGCGAAGAGCGTTCACGCGCTGTTGACGACGATTGGCGCGAACTCGCAACCGGATGAAAATTTTGAGTACACTCTGCTGAGGAAATATTTCATCAACTGCGTGGCGAACTTGTTATCCATCGTCGGCGACTGCAACTGCGACGGCTTACTGGACACGAAAGAATTACGAAACCGCATGGACGTCCTGTACCACGAAATGTACGCCGCGTTGCAACCGTCCCACCGCGAAGGTTTCGCAAAAATGCCCGAAGATTTCTACGACGTCGTTTTCTCCGGCTTGCGAACGTACGGCGCGCACTTCCCGAGCACCAAGCTCGATTTCGACGCCGGCGCGCTTCTAGAAATCGATTCGTTGAACGGGTACGTCTGCGCGCGCGGACGCGAGAACGGATGTCCGTGTTTAGAGCACGAAAAGTTGATCGAGGAAGTCAAGCGGTTGGTTCGGGAAAGAGACGAAAAGGAGAAGAAGAAGGAGAAGGAGACGACGACGACGTGATACGCGTAAAGAAGTTTAATAATGACCACGTTTTAAAAAAAGAATTTATGAGCACTTTTCGTTATTCGTCTTTTCCTCACAAAAATTTTTGAACGGGCAAAAACACGCACATCTCTCTTCTCGTCTCGTTTGTGTTCTTGAATGTCACGACCGCCGACGTCGTTAAAAACCCTCGTTGCGTTCACGCTCGTCGGCGCCGGGATTGGTTTTTACGTCCAGAACTACTACGAGAGAAAGTTTCGCGACGCGCAGTACGAGAGGTTTACGAAATTTCTCGACGAGAAGGAGAAAGCTGCAAATTTGCAGAAGAAGAAGAAGGGGAAATTTGAAAATTGAGATACATTAGTAACTTAATGACTTTGATGAACGCGCTCTTCGGAGTGGGATGTCAAAACAACAACAACAACAACGCTCGAAGAGGAAGTTTCGCGAGGGAGCGCGCGGATTTCGGGTCGAGCGTGAATTGCGAGCAGAGAGTGCCTTTTATTTTGTCCGATGGTGATGATGATGATGAAGAAGAAGAAGAAATCGACAACGGCTCTTCTGAGCGAGGACGGGAGAAAGAGACCCAGGCGGCGACGGCGGCGGCGAAAAAAGAGATGAAAAAGAAGAAACGACTCGCGTGCGTGTTCGATTGCTCGTCGATAAGAGGCGAGCGGCAGTACATGGAAGACCGATGGAACGTCGTGCGTTCGAAGTGTAATCGAGTGGCGGTGTTTGGCGTGTACGACGGCCACGGCGGATGCCAGGTGAGCGAACTGTTGGCGAAGACGCTCGGGGAGAAGATTTGTAGAGATATCGGCCTATTGAAGAGGGCACCGAGGAAAACCATAGAGGAGGCGTTTCGAGAGGTGGATGCGGTGGCGGTGAAGGAAAATCCGGGGAGGTGTCGGAGGAGTCAGGTGTCGGGGAAGATGTTGGGAAGCCCGGGGGCGGGGTCGACGGCGATTGTCGCCGTCGTGTGTTCGTGGGGGAAGGTGTATTTCGCAAACGTCGGAGATTCGAAAGCGACCGTGGTGCGAGGAGAAGAAGAATGCGAAGAAAACAAGCCCGAAATAGAGAACGACGAAAACGAAAATGACTCGAATTTACGAGCAGCAGATGGGAAGAACGACAACAAGAATAATAACAATCGGACGCCTACGAGAGCATCGTCGCGACGACAGTCGTTGTCGCAAAGCAACCGGTCGACGCCGGCGAAAAAATCAAGCACGCCGCGAAAAGGACAACAACAGCTGAAAACGATGAATAGCGACATCAATGCTCAGAATAATAATAGCAAAATAGTTTTCGAAACGCCCGACCAACGCCCGACGAGAGATGACGAGCGAACGAGGATTAACAACATCGGAGGAAAAATTTTGAAATCCAGAGATGGTTCGGCTCGAGTGGAAGGGATTCTAGCCGTGACGCGAGCTTTCGGGAACGCGGGAATTAAGCAGTTTGTGGAGGCGGTGCCAGAAATTTTCGAATTTCCAATTGAGCGGTGTGGGACAGTCGTTCTGTGTACAGACGGTGTGACAGACGTGATCAATACGGAAAACTTGAGCACGTTGGTCGCAAAAGCGATCGAGGACGACAAGCGCGCGAGAATAGAACGGCAGAAACGAAGAATGAGTTTAAACAACAACAACAACAACAACAACAACAATATTAAGGAAGGAGCGACAAAAAGCGGACGAAGTAGTAGACTTGGATCACCACATAAAGACTCGAGTCTGCGAAACGAGCGCACGTCTTCGGAAACGTTGACCTCGGTATCCACTAAGCGACGATCGAGAGATAACATAACCGCAGTGGTGTTTCGATGTAGCGAGAATTTGTCCTCGTTCGATTACTTTACAGAGACGAAAATGACGATGACAGCATCAGCTGCACATATTCATGCCGCGATTCTTAATCACGCGAGAACAGTTCCAACGTCACCGGTTATGTCGCCGATGAGGACTGACCTGTCGAAAGGAGCTGTCGAAAGCGAAGAGTTAGCCGTGCACTTGCGAGAGTCTGTGCAAGCGGTTTCGGCGGTGGCGAATACGCCGACGCCAAACAAAAAGAAGAAAACGAGCAGTTCTTCGTCGCCAAAGTCTCCATTACCGTTGCCTGTGGCGTCAAATAAGAAGCAAAAGACAGCGATGGAACCAAAAGCGACGAAATCGCCGTTGGGAGTTGTGAAAAAGGAAAAGATGCGTTCACCACTACTGAACGCGTGATCGAAAATACTTGATCTGATGTTTGACTTTTTACTTGTATGTGTGTATTTTAGCGTGTTGACATTTACTATATATACCCCTAGAGAGCTTGCTGCTGCTGGCTGCTGGCTGCGTGTTTTATTACAAAGTTCCCTCAAAAATGATTCATGAGAGAGACTCTAATCTAAATGCTACTAATTTCTACAATAATACCTAGGTATGCTGCGCTATCTGCTCACCACTTGAAGACTTTTACGCTTTTGTTTCTCGGCTTTCGTTTTTTCGATTAAGCTATCGGCGTACCAAAACGCGACTCCGGCTAAGATATACATTGCAGGCGCGAATAACATGGCGTCTTTAATTTCCAAACCGCCTTTACTAATCAAAGCTGCAACAGCTAACGGACCAAGGCCTGCGGTCAAGTTCCTCACCGCCAAGTGCGCTGCAACCGTTGCCGATGGATTTTCTGGGTCGATTTCTCTCGTCATCACCGCCGTTGGCGATCGGAAAAATTCAGAAAGCATGAAACCAAAGAATAAATATGTCATCGAAAGCTGGTAAGAGCTTGACTCTAGCGATTCCGCGATCAAAGGCGCACACATCATGGTTCCTCCAGCGACCATAATTTTACGCTGAAAAGCGTTTAATCGATCCGAGAAATACCCCGACGTTAAACCTCCGATGGCACCGGAAACAGGAATGACAAACGCCAGGAGATGATTGTACTCCGAAGCTTCCAATCCGTACGTTCGCTGATAGAACGTCGCTTGGAATGCAATCATCGACCAACTCGCGACGTCCGTTAACGTTGCTGCCAACGTCAGCGCGCGAAAGTTTGGATTTTTAAATCTGCTCACAGCGGAATCAAAGAAGGATTCTTCTTTCTTCTCCAGCTCTTCTTCTTTCTTTATTTGGAATTCTACGCGACTTTCGATGATATCGGACAAGTCTTCTATTTTATCAGCTTTGATGGCTTTGCGCATGACTAAGGCAGCTGCGTTTGCAACCGCTTCCTCTTCTTTCTTTCTCGCGTTTCGCGCTATAAACCTCGGCGTTTCGTCTTCGTCGAACGAAGCGACGAGAGAGACCATGTTCAAATCCGATACGAGCTTTTCTTTCGACTTCCCGGTCTCTTCATCCTTCAACACTCCCGAAAACCTCGCTTTACGAAGTAACCTTTTTGCATCGGACACTCGCTTCTGCGACCGTCTTTGCTTTCTTCGCACCGCGCGAGATGAACCATCTTTACTCCTCCCGGGATCAGTCACAATCAAAAAAAGTGCCGGTGCTATTATAAAGCCCGGAATGGCAACCGTCTGAAACAATTCTCGCCACCCTAACCCGGTATTTGCCATCAAAGCGTCTCCGACTGATTCCATAGCTGTTCCCGCGTTCGGCGATAACACGACCGAGTCACCCGTGACGTATAAGATCGTGTGCGAGCCAAGATTTTTGATATCGCTCAAAAATTCTATTGGCATCGTGATCGGCAAGTCGGGATTGAAAACCGAATCCGTCGCCGTTTGCGGCGCAGCAACCATTGCCCCACTCGCGAACGAAATCGCTCTACCAAAATGAACACCCATGTTGTACAAACTCATCGCCACGTTCTTCTTTCTCGGAAAAAGTTCCGGTAACAACGAAAATGCGATTGGATTCTGCGGACCGTTACCGATGGCGAAGACGACCCTCGCCACCACCAACTCGGCAAACGTGTTTGCGTTTGCTGTCATGATCGTTCCAGCCGTCCAAATCGCTGCTCCAGCGGCTAATAAATTCTTCCTATTCGTCTTATCCGCTGCCAATCCAATCAACGGTAAGCATAAACTATACACGACCGTGAACAAAGTCGTCAATAACGCGCCTTGTCCGTCGGATAACTCTAAATCCCCGCCAATCGCCGGCAACAACGCGGACACGAGAAACCCGCTCGCCGCGCAGTGAACGTAGGCAAACATTAACAACGTCAGCGTAAACGTCGCCTGATTCTTCGGCAAGTTTATCCTCTCTGTGATTTTTAACCACTTCTCGCTGTCTTGCGCGTTCTTCTCGGGATCCTCGCCAAACGGTTGGAAGGATTGATACGACGGGTAAAACTGCGTCAGCTTGGTGGACAAATCGAATCTCTCCGCGCGGTCGCGGTGTCGATTGTACAACCGGTCCTTCTCTGTCCTCGTCGACGTAGTCTCTCGTTTTTCTTCTTCTTCTTCTTCTGTTGCTGCTTCTTCGGCATTCCAGACGTCGTCGCGCGTCAAAATCGACGGTTCTTCCTCCTCCTCTTCCTTCACTCTCTTCTTTCGTGCCATATTTCCTCGTCTTCGTTCTTTCTTCTCGGTCGTCGCATTACCACGAGTAGTAGTGGTAGTAGTAGTGGTAGTAGTAGCGGCACCAACGCTCGCCTCCGAGGAGGACAAAGACACCTCGCCGTTCGCTCGCTCTCTCCCACTCGCGCCTCTTCTCGCCGCGGCGCGAACAACGCGAAAACCGGGTAACTCGTTCTTCTTCTTCTTCTTCTCGTCATTATCATTGAAGATACGCTGTTGTTGGGGAAAAAGAACGCGACGACGAGGACGACAAAAACGAGAATGCTGACGCGGAGGAAAAACTCTCTCTCCTATTCCTCTTCCGCTTGAAGAAGACGACAAAATCATCGGCGAAGTCGTTTTGGTCGAAAATAACGACGCCATCGTCGTCGCGCGCGCGTTTGCGCGGTTCTCTTCTCTCTCTTCTTCTTCTTCTCTCGAAAAGAGTGGTAAAGTAAACGCGCGGAAGGCTTCACTCTGAAGCTTTTTCCCGCTCTTTTTATAGGGAAAATCCCAAAGATTTTCTGAAACCCTAAACACAAGTCTTTGCAAATCGTCGCGCTGCGCCCACGCGCGAAAGCACTTCTTCGGGGTGCCCCGAACACACGCAGAGAGAGAGAGAGAGAGAGAGAGAAAAGAAAGGAAGCATGACGACACCAGCGCAGTCGTCGTCGACGAGTAGTAGAGATTTTACCACCTACCTCTCCAAATTTGACGTCTTCCCTAAGTTCGTCGACGTTGACTTTTACTCGCGCTCGTTCGGTGGAGGCGTGATTACTCTGGTCACCTACGCGGTCGCGTTCTTCCTCTTACTCGCGGAAATCAACGTGTACACGAAAACGCACGTGAAGCACGATTTAACGGTAGATAAAGGCAGAGGCGAACACATGCGGATAAACTTGGACGTGTATTTTCCGGAATTGAGTTGCGCGAGCTTAGGATTGGACGTGATGGATGTCTCCGGAGAGGCGCATTTGGACGTGGTGGATCACGACATGCGGAAGATTCGGTACGATCGGTACGGGGTGAAGATGGAGAAAGAAGAGAAGCATAAACCGAACGAAAAGATAGCAAAAAAGGCGCCACCGAGTGGTAGTCCGAAGAAGAAAACCGCGGAGGAGTTAGTTCCTGAATTTATGGAAGACGGGAAGACGCCGTATTGCGGTTCGTGTTACGGCGCGGATACCGGCGGAGCGAACGCGGGGAAAGAGAAGCGGTGTTGTCAGACGTGCGAGGAGGTGCGAGACGCGTACATTGAACTCGGGTGGGCGTTTACCGGCGCGAGTGGGATGGAACAGTGTAAACGGGAAGGGTTTTCGGAGGAGTTAGGGAACGTTCACGAGGAAGGGTGCGAGTTTAAAGGTTTCTTGGACGTGAATAAAGTGCAAGGCAATTTTCACATCGCGCCGGGGAAGTCGTTTCAACAAGGCGAACAACACGTGCACGATTTATCGCCGTTTCCCGACGGGAAGTTTAACTTTTCGCACGAGGTGAGACACTTATCGTTTGGCGAGGGTTATCCGGGTAAAATCGACCCTTTGGATGGTACGAAACGAACGTTGAAAGCTCCCGCCGAGACGGGCGTGTACCAATATTTTTTCAGAGTCGTCCCGACGACGTACACGTATCTCAGCCCGTTCAAGAAAGACATCAGCACGAACCAATACTCGGTGGTGGACCATTTCAAACCACTGAACGCGGCGGCTGTCGAAGGTGGCAGCAGCGACTTACCGGGTGTGTTTTTCTTTTACGATTTATCGCCGATTAAAGTAGACATCGCCGAGTACCGAACGAGCGTTTGGAAATTTTTAGCGGAAATATGCGCCAGCGTCGGCGGCGTCTTCGCGGTCAGCGGCATCGTCGATAAGGTGGTGTATAAAGGATCCTTGGCGCTTAAAAAGAAGATTCAGCTCGGCGTTCAGGATTAATTTGATTGAGAGATCATCATAGAGAGAATATATATGTATATATATGCATATATATATTGTAACATCAAAGAGTTTAGAGATAGATAGATTGTTAAGAACTCGAGTTCTTCCGCTCGCGCCGCGCGTACACATTTAGGGGTGTTTTGACGTTTCGAAATCCTTCTTCTTCACTCACATCGACGCGCACGATGTCTCTCGAGGAGAACAAAAACAACCAAAAATCCTGGTTCCAGCAAAACAAGCTCGCCTTGGTCGGCGGTCTCTGGGCCTCCGCCATGACCACGACGTTTTTGTTTCAGCACGCCTTTCAAAACTCTTCCGCGCGAACGAGCGTGAAAGTCATCCACTCGCGCTTGTATTCGCAAGCGATAACATTGACGGCTTTAATCGCCGCGAGCGGTGTTGAATATTACGACCGCACGTACGGCGAGAAAGCGAACAGAGGAGGGAAAAATGACGACTCGGATCCGTTCGAGTATAAGCACAGAAGAGTTTTGGCAAAGGCGAGGAAGAGGGAGGAAGCGGCGGCGGTCGGGAAATGATTACATATACTCTTTAGTCCGAGGCTCGTGGGTCAAAAAAATACACGCCGCGCGCATACGAGACAACTTCGAGAAAACACGAGTTCCAGACGAGTTGAAGTGCGGATATATATACACATATAACCGGCCTCCTCGCATTATCTCTGCCTGTCTGTCTGCGCGTGAGGAAAAGAGAGAGAGAGAAAATGTCGGAGTCTTCCACCTTTTCTGTCGTCTTCCTTTCGCGAGCGGCACGCTGGAACAGATTTTTCTGGACGGCGTTGGCGTTTTCGTTTTTCAAAATCTTGGACGTTGTTTTTAGCGGATTCGGGTTGGTGTATCCGTGCTTGTTGCCGATAAGTCGGTACGCGTCGAAGGATGCGGGAGATGAGAAGACCAGTCCAAAAGTTTTGCGGTGGGAAGAGTTCAAGTTGAAGGTGTATTCGCTCGCGTATTGCGTCTTTGGCGTGGACGTTCCGAGACGATGGGTGGAGAACTGTTACGAAAAGTTGATAAAGGCGAACGAGAGCGTTCTGGATGCCTTCGTGCAGGAAATACCCACGATTCACGACGCCCATTTACCAGGATTTGATTGCGATAAGTTCTTTCGTGATTTTGTGAAAAGGCCGCATCCGGTCGTTTTGAAAGGGTTCGCCAAAGAGACAATCGCCGCGAAAGAGTGGACGTTGGATAATTTGATCGAAAGATTCGGCGAGGATGAGGTGAAGTTAAAAACGAAAGACGGCGATAATCGACCAGGGAAAATCAAGGATTTGAACGTCTTTCCAAACTACTTGCACAACTGCGAGTCGATCTTTGTGAAACACCCGGAGTTGGCAAAGCAATTACGAGTGGACAGATTGGAGAAACTCGCCGGGAAGAGAATCGCGAACGACCATCCCACTCTCGGTCCTTTGCCGTTACAACTCTTCGCCGGTAGGGGCGGTACGGGTACCGCGTTTCATTGCGCGAACGCGTACAACTTCTTTTTCCAAATCGAAGGCTTGAAAAAGTGGACGTTTGTAGACCCTCGATGGACGATGTTCATGTTCCCTGCGATAAATCGTAACGCCATTTATCAAAGTTGCGCGATTAAAGACCCAAACACGGTTTTGGAACGATATAAACCGTTGTGGCATGTCGTTCCTCGTTACTCAGCAATCCTCGAAAAAGGCGATGTTTTGCTGAACCCACCGTTTTGGTTTCACTGTATCGAAAACTTATCGGAATCCTCCGTCGCGGTCGCCACGCGATGGGCGGATTGCAAGGCGCTCAACCCAATCACCGGCTTGGGTAGCGACGGCAATCGCTTGTTCACGGCGTTTCAACTCTTCTCGCCAATTTTCGTCAAGATGACCTTCTCCATGTTCCTCGCGGGAAGTCCTCGACTGGTACCGGAAGACGAAATCGTCCAAGACGAAGAAGAACGAGACGCCGCCCGTCGTTCAAAACAAGGGGTTCGGTTCGAACAAGGCAATCGCATGCTCGACGCGTTCAACGACAACGCCGAGAATGATGCCTACAAAGCGTACTACTTGAATAAAGCAAATAAAGGAAGAAACGTCGTGTAATCTTTTTTTAATGCTAAATACCTGCTAATGCTACTCTATTCTTACTATGATTCTCTCTACAAAACGAATCCTAATCCGGCGGCGGCGGCTTCTTGCGCTATTTGATCGAACGGATTGATATCCAGAACTCTTCTTGGCGCGTCCGCATCCAAACGAGTGAACTCGTCGCTATCGTCGTTGACGTTCTTTTTTTCTGTCGTTTTTTCTTTCTCTTCTTGCTGCGAGGTGGATGAAGCCATATCTTTGAACGATTTCACGAACGTCGCGACGAGGTTGAGCGTTTTGTTCTTTGGCACGCGCACTTTTTGTTCCTCTGCTTCTAAATCCTTGGTATTTAACGTCGACGGTTGTTCGTTCCTCCCAAGTTTACTTTGTAATTCTTTGGCGGTTTCTGCCGCGGTAGCCGCCGCGCTTCCTCCACCTTGCGCGAACTCGCTCATCGAATTCAACGCGGCGCTTTCCATCGCTAACTTTGCGCGTTCGTCCCGCTCGCGAATCAGTTGCAACTCCTCCTCGTCCAGAACCATCGTCTTGCGTCCTAGAATGTCAATGCCAAACGTCCTCTTCCTTGCCAACTCTCTTTCTTTCTGTTGTTGATCCATGGCGTCGCGTTTGTGTTTCAGAGCTCTTCGCTCGTCCTCCGCCAACCACGCTTCTGCGTCGACGTCTCCGTGATCGTACCACTCCGACTGATCGTCCACAACTTTCGTTCGACTCGCTCCAGACCGGTCGAACGATACCAACTGGTCTTTCAACTTCACCGCCGCCGCTTTCCCGGCTTCCGTTTCTTTCTCTCGTTCTTGTTCAGTCACGTACCCGATGCCGCCGTTCCAAATCAAACCGTCGCGTAACTTAACATCAACAAACGCGTCGCAAAACGTACACTTCCCCGAACTTTCTAAAAATACTCTCGCGTCCTTCTCTGCGACAACCCCAGACGCGTCTAAATCAAACCGAAATATCTTCCCGCATCGCAAACAGTTGACGGCGCGAGGCTTGAGCAAATCGCTCGCCTCGAGCGCGTCGCCTGGATTTTTCATCCGATCCTCCTCCGCGTTGCCGCCGCCGCCACTCCCGCTCTTTTTCTTCGCCGTCTTCACGAGTATCGATCGGTGTTCTCGCACCATCGACGACGACGACGACGACGCTTTCTCTCCAGTCGTCGTCTTCTTCCTCTTCGCGTCGTCGTCGTCGTATTTCCTGTACGCTTTCGCTTCGCCTCTCTTTTGGTCCTCCAACTCTACAACCATCTTCTCGTCTTTCGATTGTTGGGATTTTCTCAGCTTGAGCGACGACGACGACGACGATACTTTCTCTTCTCCCGTCGTCTGTGACGTCTTTGTCGTCGTCGTCTTCTTCTTCGCGAAGAGCATCTCGCTCAAGCGAAGCGCTTCCGCGACTTTCTCCTCTTCCACTCCTAAAAAGTTTCCCATGGCATCGACGGCCTCCTCGGCGGTTTTCGCCGCCACGCACGTGACGACTAAACCGTCGAGCAGCCAATCTTCGCCGGTCGGGAAGGAGCGCTTGAGCTCGTCGAGGAACCAACGCTGGAGCTCTCGTTGGTGTTCGGACATTTTAGAGCAACAACGCGCGAGGAGTAGTTCAAGTTTTGAACATAATTTGTGTAAATAATATGGGAAAAGAGACACTTAAGAGAGAGAGAGAGAGAAAGCAAACGCTCCCGTAGTCCCGCGAGTGTGCGGATTCATCACGCACGACGCGCATTATTGGTGAATATAATAATAAAATTACGTATAATTATGAATTAAAACTGGGTGTGGGTGTATTCCTTATTATCTTATACAGAAGGTATGCGTGCCGTTTGCTTTCCCCGCCGCCGCCGCGCGCATACGCTCGAGAACAATATAGTACTCTCGTCGACTCGACTTACTTGGCCAAAGACATCAAGCGGCGGCGTTGGACTTTGTCCACGCAGCTGGAAGTAGCCAACATGGTCTTCGCGACGCACTGTCTCGCGGCTACTGCGATTTGGTCTTTGCCGGCAGCTTCTTCGAGCTCGCCAGATTTGACTTTATCGTTGATTTGCTTGTACGTGAGTTGGCAGTCGGCGGTGACTTTGGAGAGGGCGCCGGCGCATCCGGAGTCCGCTTCTTCCTCGACGGCTTGTTCTTCTTCTGTTAATTCTGGCTGTTGTTCTTCTTCTCCTTCGATGGTGGTTGTGCTGGTCGTAGTCGTCGTAACTGGTCGCGGCACGCTCAACGTTTGCACGGTCGCGTGGGATTGCGTCGTAGCGGTCGTCGGCACGGCGGCTTCCGCCGATTCGATTTCCGCCGGTTCGACTTCATCGACTTCTTCGGTAACGACCGGTAACTTCATCGTCGAGAGCGAGGAGGAGTGATGTCCAGCGACAATCTCTGGCTCGGAGGTGGTGACGACGTCAACTTGCTCTCCCGGCTGCGGGACCGCAGTTTCGGAGGAAACAACGGATGAGATTGGTTCTTCAGTCGCCTTCACGACTTTGTATTCTTCATCTTCTTCTTCATCTTGACTGGCCAAAGTCGGCTCGACTGCTTCCGTCGCGGTAGCAGAAGACGAAGAAGAAGAAGAAAAAGAAGAAGAAGAAGAGAAGGACAAGTCTCTCATGGATTCATTCACTTTGTCTTGAATCTCTTTTTCTTTCTTCATCTCCAACGCTTTCTCTTCCGCTTTGCTGTCAATCATCGCCAACTCCTTCAAATCCGGCGAGAGCGTTTTGGATTGCTTCATGCACGACTTCAACAAAGCGGACGCTTGCGTGGCGCACTGTTGCGCCGCAGCAGACGCGGAATCCAAAGCCATGTTCAACGTCAATTCCTCAGAGCCGACGATACCTTTGGCGCACTCCTTCTTGATCTCTTGAACTTGGCTCGAGCACATCTCCGCGATTGGCTTCACGCACTGCGTGTTGATCACTCTCGATTTGTCCGCGCACGTTTCTCGCAACAATTCCATCTGTTCCGCGGACTCCTCCGCGGTCAACTTGCCCGCCTTCACGTCTGCGCTGATGGCGCTGTACTCCCTAAAGCACGTCACGGCGACGTTTCTCGTCGCCTTCACGCACGAATTGTTCGAAGACGCCGTCGCCCCGGTCGACTCGTCTACGCCTCTCGAAACTTCCATCATCGACCCGAGCATGGTGGCAAACACCGACGAGAGCTTGTCTTTCTTGCTCAACACCGCGTTTTCAACCACCTCGCCGCTCGACGTCGTCTGCTTCTCGAACGGCGTCTTCTTCGTGCCTTCCAACGAGGCGAACAAGTCCAGCGGGTTGAACGAGTCAAACTCGTCCGCTTCTTCGAGCTCGGATTCTTTCGGCGCCGAGTGCACGTGCACTTTGACGTGCGAAGGTGAAGAAGAAGACGACGAGGAGGAGGAAGAGGACATCGTCGTCGTCGTCGCTGAGCCGACTTTAGCCGCCGGCGCCTCTTGTTTTCGTTGTTGTTGTCGATTCATCCCGAGTTGGCTTTTCGCCTGTTCGGCCAAACGATCCACCTTCTCCACGCTTTGTCGTTTCATTTTCGCCGCTCTCTCGAGAATCAACCTCTTCTCCTCCGTCGATTTCCTCTGCGCCGAGCGCAAATACTGCGCGCGGTGGTGGTTCACCGGCATCGCGGCGCGTCTGGGAGACGACGCCGCCCCGTGCGCCGCGTTGTTGGCGTTGGAAGGCGTGGTCGCTCGCGGTGTTGTTTGCGCGGCATCGGCGGTAAACAACAACGCCGTCCCGAGCACGGTGAGCGCGATTTCGTTGCGACCCATTCTTCTTTTTCCGCTTCTCTGTCTGTCTGTCTCGCGTGAATAATCGACGAGTAGTGCGCCGTTTTGTCTTCTTCTCTCGAGATCGAGGAGAAAGCCCGCGCGTCGCGTCGCGTGTCGCGTTTTTGTGATTGATGTTTGCATTGACCCGCGGCTCCTTTTCTTGTGTTTAGGGTATCAATGTTATGACAAAACCCTAAACCCTTATTTTGCATAAAACCCTAAACGTGACAGCGTGGCAAAAAATAAAAAAAGATTACACCACGAGCGATTTGATTTATCCGGGAAACGAACGCGCGATATATACATATCGTCCTCACATAAACGGAACGAAACACACAAAAAAATGATGCAACGACACGCTCTCTCTGCGACTCGCGCGAAGCCGATGCCATCGATGAAAATGGTCGCATCTTCTTCGTCCTCCAAAAGAATCGCACGACAACAACAACAACAAAAACAGATGAAAAAATACAGCAGAACGATGACGACGACGACGAGAGCATCATCATCGGAAGAAGAAGGCGCTACTCAGAAGACTTCTTCGCGAGAAGAAGAGGATGAATTTGAAGCGAAACTGGGCGCGTTGAGAGGCAAACGATCGAAGCGATCGTCCACTTCGAACGACGACGTGTCCATGGTGACGGGTTTACCGACGACAAAGACGAAATCGTCCTCCTCGAAACTTCCCGGCGTGAGAGATTTCATGTCCGATTTCACCGAGGAACCGAAAACGAAAGACTGGGGCACGGAGAAGATTTTGTACGAAGGACCGCCGGCGCGAGGGGAAGTCGTGGCGAACGTGTTGATGTCGTGGACGGTCGTGTGGCTTCCGTTGACGATTCAAGCGGCTGGGAGAGCGTTGTGGTCTTCGTATAAGATCACGGATAAGAGAGTGTGCGTGATTTCAAACTCGCCGTTGCGAAAGGAACGCACGGACGTGCCGATGGAACAGATTAAGGACGTCATCTCCATCGGGAGAGGTATTGGCGCGTGGGGGGACATGGTCATCACGTTGAGGAACGACGAGAAGATTGAGTTGAGAAGTTTGCCGAATTTCAAAGAGTTGGAAGGGGAAATTAAGCAGAGAATGTATAAGGAGAAGCCGATTGAGTTTTAAAATGTCTTCTTCTTCTCGTCGTCGCGCTCCCTTTTTGCATTTTTATTATAATAAAATAAACTTTGTGATTGTTTCATGCACTATCTATCTATATCTATACATAACTAACTACTCTGTATACTCGATGAGTATTATCGAAGAAGAGGACGCCGATGGTTCTAGAAACGCGTTTGGATTTTGCGCCTCCCACGCGGCGAAGTGCGCTTTTCTCTCGCCGCTTTTCATCTTGAACACTCTCTCGTCGTCGTTTTTCGTACTCAAATCTATCTCTTCGCGACGAGTTTCGTCGTCATCGTCGTTTATAGCATCATTACTCCTGCTATCACGTATACTACTAAACATTTCTCTCGGAAATACTCCGGCGCACTTCGGTCGCTCTTTCCAAAAGTTCACCAAAAGCGTCACCCTCTGATACGCTTCTTCGTTTCCTTCGCCGTCGTCTCGACAGACGCCGTGCCACATGTCCCCTCGAAACGCAAACAGCCGGTTCTTTCTCGGTTTTACCAACACGCACTTCCGCATCTTCTCGTACTCCTCCTCGTCGAACGCGACCGTGGCCCCGCCTCTCTCTGTCTTGCCGTAATACACCGTCGAGAGCAGCGGGTGCTTTTTCCTCAACACCAACTCGCCACCTTCTTCTTCTTCTCGTTCCAAAACGCAATCCGTGTGGTACGCTTTCGGCGCTTCGTCGTGCGCGACGTCTTGGACCCAATACTCGCACCCGACGACGTCTCGAAAAAGAGACGAAAAAGTGCTCTTCTTTTCACTCATAAAGTACGAACAGAGCGTCTCGCAGTAGCGTTCAATCGCCGTTTGCGGTTGGGAATCTCTCGACCAAAAATACGTTCCCGACACGAATTCATCTTCAACTGTCTTCTTTGTCGACACCAACGCGCCGGCATCGTTCAAACGCACGTATCGATTTAAAAACGCGTCCACCTCTTCGAGCTGCTTCTCTGATAAGAAATTCTCCGTCGCGTGTATCTCGTCTTCGAACGACAAAGACTTTGACGAGGACATCGTCATCGTCATCTCTCTCTCTCGGTCCTCATCAGATTTTTTATAGCGTGCGTTTCCATTCTTTTTCCCGAAAAGAAAAACACATCGTCACAAAAGATACAGAAGATAATATAGCTCTCTTCTTTGACTTGACGTTCAAAAACACAAATGCCAGCCGCTCGCAAACCTTCCTCCTCCTCCCCCTCCTCGCGACAACAACAAAACAAACAAACCGCGGAGGAGAAGGCGCTGGAGATGAAGTACGATTTGTTGAGGAAGAAGAAAGAGTTGAAACTGGCGAAGAAGATGGTGAAAGAAGCGGAGAAGAAGGCGAAGCGAGAGGAGAAGAAGAAGAGCGAGAAGAATAAGAATAAGAACGCTACGGCGGGGGCGTTGGATGATGGCGTGGTAGAGGAGGCGTTCGAAGACATGCGGAAGAGAGATGGAACGGCGGCGGCGGGTGATGGAGGAGGAGACGACGAGTCGCTCGGTAGGGGAAAAGCAGATTTGAAATCAGAGGAAGAAGGGAAACGAGGAGGAGGAACGATAACGACGACGAAAGCGATGAAACGACCGGGACAGATGAAAAAGACGACGGACGTGGAGAAGAAAGATGGGGATGTGCGCGAGGAAAACGAAGGAAAGGTGGCGACATCGAGAGGAAACGAAGAAGAGGCCGCCTCCGCTGCCCGGTCGGCGAGAGGAGGAGAGAACGAAGAAGATGTGAAGAGAACGAAAGAATCGACGACAGAAGAAGTGCAGAACGAAGATGGAGGAAAGGCGACGACGACGACGACGAAGGAAAACACTACCGGTGCCATGAAAATTACGTTCAAGAAGAAAGTGGCGAATACTGACGCTTCGAAAGGCGACGCGAGCGCCTCCGCCGCGTCGCAGAAGAAGAAGAACAACAAAGAAGAACCAAAGAAAGAAGAAGAAGAAGAAGATCCGATGGCGAAAGCGATCGCGAAAGCTAAGCTCGTGATGCAAAAAGAAAACGAAAGGAGAGAAAAGGAGGAGAAAGAGGCGGAGTTGAAGAAAAAAATGGAAGAGGAGGAAGAGGCGAGACGGAAAGAGGAGGAAGAACGAGCCAACGCAGTGCCGAAAGTTATCGTTCCAAAATTCGGGAAGAAACGAGAATTGGATCCGGAATGGTTGAAACAGGAAAACGAGCGGTACGAGCGAGAACAGAAAGAACGAGAAGAACGAGAGCGAATCGAGAAGGAAGAGGCTTTGAAGCCGAAGAAACGACAGAAACGACCGAAATTGGCACCGAAGAAACTCTTACCGCCGGTGCCTAAAAACGTCCCCGGTGTCGGAAACCTTGATACCGACGAGGCTGGCGCGGCAGAGGCGGCGGGTGAAGGAGCAACCGCGAACGGAGACGTTGAAGCCGGTGAAATGGCCGTTTTGGACGATGAAACCGCGAAAGCTGTCGGCGTCGGTCAGAAAATACACAAAGAAGAGGAGGACCACGACGACGATGATCGTTCAGGTGGTACCGAAGTGTTTGTCGGTGGCATTCCACCCGAAGCGAACGAACGCGACGTCGGCGACGCGTTCTCTCGTTTTGGAAAAGTTTCAAAAGTTCGCTTGTTTGACATGCAATCTTACGGTTTCGTTAAATTTTACGGCGTAAAAGCCGCCGACGCGGCGGTGAAACATTACGAAGGCTGCGACGGTACCGGCAACAACCCGATTGAAGATCCGGTGCTCATCTGCGACGTCCCGGTAAGCATCGTTGAATTTGCAGCTTCTGGCAAAGATCTCGTCGTGCAAAAAGCGAAAGAAATAGCGATGAAGAAACGCGAAGGCGAATCGCTCGAGGAAGAGGAAGCGGCGAGAGCGAAAGCGAGAGAGGTCATGACGTACGAAGAGATTTAGTCCCGTCGCGGCGAGAGAGGCGCGCGAGGTAGAAAGACAAAAGATTAAGAATCACACAAGTAGCCATTGAATGCATAGTCACGATACGTTTAGCGCACACGCGTAGAAGATTAACACATTATCATCGCAGGCTTTTGACGACTTTTCACGGTCGCTCTCGCGTACTATAGGTAGTTTCGAGACTTTTTCCTCTCTCTCTCTCTCTCTTCTGTTCTCCCACAACGACACTTTTTGACGCGCGCGTTTTCGTCGGAGAAAAAAAAGAGAGATCATCGAGTAGTGAGAGAACGTGCGCGAGAAAGCAGAGTAACGCAACGAGCGCACGCAATGATGGACCGCGATGACGACGTGGACGACGACGTTTCGCTCCTCGTCGTCGTCCTCGAAACAAACTCTCGATTTTGGTTTCCAAATGCGCGCGATGGCGACGCCGCGCTCGATAGTAAAACACACGGCGCGAGCGCGTACCGGTTCGAAAAAGTATGCAAAGCCATCGCCTCCTTCTCTTCCGCGTACTTGGCGTGCAACAGAGCAAACAGAATCGCCGTCGTGGCCGCGCACGATAGGAACGAGTGCAGGTTTTTGTTCCGGTCGCATTTGGAGGGTGATTTCGAACCGGAAGAAGAAGAAGAAGAAAAGAACGGAAGAACGAAGAAGAAACCGCGAATTCTGTTCGTCGGCGACGACGAGTACGACGGCATCGGCGGCGGGTTAGCGAATGGAAACGAAGACGTGGACGCTTTAGACGTTTCGAAAGGATTAGAACCGTTACAGACGACGTTTCGGAGAGAGTTTTTCGATGGATTGAAAGCGTTGAACGAAGACGACGACGACGAGAGACAAGTTCAGGAGCAGGAGCACTCGACGCCCATAGCTGGTGCGATATCGTTGGCGTTAACCTACGCGAATAGAATAGAACGAGATCCGTCGCTGCGCGGTCGCGTAAAATCGAGAGTTTTGGTCGTTCAAGCGTCCGAAGACGACGCCGAACAGTACGTGCCGATGATGAACGCCATGTTCGCCGCGCAGTCGAGCAACATTTTCATCGATTGCTTGTGCTTGAACGAAAAGGAGTCCAGTTTCTTACAACAGGCAGCATTCGTCAGCGGTGGAGTATACGCGAAGCCAGAGAAATCGAAGAAAGGAGCAGGAGACGAGACTCGAGAAGATTTGCTAGAGAGAGCGTTGTGTTCGTTTCTCCCGGACAGATTCTCCCGACGTTTTTTACGACCGCCGCGAGCCGGTTCCATCGATTTCCGCTCTTCCTGTTTCTGTCACGGCAACCGAATCAGCAAAGGTTTCGTCTGCTCCGTCTGTTTGTCCGTCTTTTGCGCGAAAGAAGCCACGTGTCAAACTTGCGGCGCAGAGTTCGTGTAAAATGGTAGTAGGTAAATAGCCTTTAGAAGTTATGTATGTTTAGAGCTCAGTAGCGCACTAGTAGTTTTCACATGAGAGAGAGAGAGAGAGAGAGAGAATTTTTAAACGCAAAGCAGGCACAAAGAGTGAACAACACACGGACGAGAAGAAGAAGGAAAGACGCCCCCGAGAAGAAATCGCTCTCGCATCACAAAACTCACGCGAGAAAAGCCGAAATTCGTCAAAAAAAATCTTTCCAAAAAGGCACCTCGTCGATATTTATTTTTTCAAAAATAATATTCTCTCTTCTTCGTTACAAAAGCGCGCACAACAGAATACCACGCACCACCCTCTGGAGAAGAAGAAGAAGCGCGCAAAATACACGCGTTTGCCACTCACCACCCATCGCTACTACCGTCGACGATTTTTTCGATACCAGTAACGCCGTCGTCGAGGTGGTCGTTTTCAGATCCCCCCACCAGAAGTCATTCAACTTAGCGAAGAGAGATGTTGTCGCTCGCATCATCTTCGCTTTCAAATTGCGAAACGTCGTTTCGTCCCCAGAACGCTTCTTCTTTTTCACCGCGCCTTAGGGAACGAAGAACGACGTCGTTCTTTGGATCTTCTTCGAGTAGTGATAGAAGAAGAGGAGCAGAACGACGAGTTTTTACCGCCGGTGGTGGTCTCGAGTCGTCGGCGTTACTTTCCTCCTCTTCGCTTTCGGTCGTCGTCGCTCGAAAAGATGGTGGACGTCGTCGAGTTTTTTCAACTGTTTTCGTCGCTTCCGCGGGGGAAAATGTTGGCGAACACCACCAAAAGAAGAAGCGCGCGCAAACGACTTTGACGCACTCGACGTCGACGACGACAAACAACACCAACGCTACTAATGCTGCGAGAAGAAGAACAACAAAAACAACAACAGCAACGATTATAGGTATGAATGAAAACATGTTTGAATATCGATCGGACGTGGAGAAGAGCCGAATCGTAACGTCCGCGCGAGAGTTGGATCAGCGAAGAGTGCTCGTGCTGGACGTGGCGATGCAAACGAGCAACATCGTGAGTTGGCAAAAGGCGTTGATATTAGCGATGTTTGATAAGGTAGACGTTTTGGAGTATTACGAGGAGATGGTAGCGTCCGCGTATTCTGCGTTTTATTTACCCGCGGTGGTGAAAACGAGAGTGTATGATAAGCAGAAAGCGTCGATCTCGTTGTCGAGGAAGAACGTGTTGATTAGAGATAATCACTCGTGCACGTATTGCGGCGCGAAGGATGATTTAACCATAGACCACATCGTTCCAGCCTCGAAAGGCGGCGAATGGTCCTGGACGAATTTAACGACCGCGTGCGCGAAATGTAACAATCGCAAAGGAGATAAGTATTTAAAACAGTGCAATGGAATGAAATTGATCCGACCGGCGAAGGAGCCTTCGGTCGCGTCGGGGGAGTTTTCGCAGTTTTCCAGAATCGTGAACCCGCCAGACGAGTGGATTCCGTTCATCGATCCGAGACACGTGAAACGAATACCGGAAGGATTCATGGATGATTTGGAGTTTGGGGATGTTTCGATTAAAAACAACGTCGTGGACGTGGAGAAGACGCTGTTAAAAGTGAAGTCGAAGAACAACAAGAAGAAAAAGTCAAAGAGCAATAGCCGGGGGGGAGGTTCTTCGTCTTCGACGTCGTCGTCGAGCGGCGCGCGGTAAGACTGACCTCGCTCGCGCGCGTCTTCCTTTTGTGCCCTATTGTGTACTATCATCATTAAAAATCATTTATATATATATATAACATCTGTAAAAAAACAAGTGTACGTGATTGCCTACGTTCATATACCATATTCCGATGCGGCTGAGTTAACCGTGCACTACGCGTTCTTCGACTACATGACACATTAATTGACCTGAGTTTGCGTCAACGCCAACAACTCCACAAACTTCTCCGCGCACAATTTACTGCTCGCTGGATTCTGTCCGGTCACTAAAGTACCATCGACAACCGCGTGCGCGCCCCACGCGCTTTCGGCTTTCGAGTACTTGGCGCCTTGCGCGACCATCTCTTTCTCAATCAACGTCGGCACCTCTTCCTGCATGCCAACTTGCGTTTCTTCTTCGTCTGAAAATCCCGTCACAGACATCCCGCTCACCAGCGGCGTCTTTCCGTCTGCTTTCGTGCACGATAACAGCGCGATCGGTGCGTGACAATCCAGCGCGACTGGTTTCCGCTTCGATAAAAACGTCTCGATGACTTTCGCCAACTCTTCGTTTCCGTGAAAATCAGTGCAACACCCGTGCCCCCCGGGCAAAAACACACCGTCGTACTCTTCCGCGTTCAAATCGCTCAACTTTCTCGACGTTTTCATCTTCTCTTTGCACTCTTCGTCTTCGTCGAACCGCTTGCAGTCCGCCGTGTAGAAGCCTTCCCCGCGAGAACCGTTGTCGATTGGAATCTCGTCGCCTCGGACGCTAAAAAAGTCAATCGAAAATCCCTTCTCTTTCATCGCGTAATACGGCGTCGCGATTTCTTCCAGCCACACGCCGGTCGGGCCCTTATCGTTGTTCTTCCCGAACGTCGTCGCAGAGGTGCACAAGATTGCGATTTTCGTCATTTTTAAAGTTTATTATTATCGTGTATATATATCTTCTTCTTCGTGAAATGACGTCAGAAGAAGAATTGGAAGAGAACTTTCTTTTTCTCTTCCACTAAAAGTGAAAATCTTTCGTCTTTTCGAGCGCGTCCAACCGATCGAGATTTTCATCCACCCTCACTTCCATCGTCCTGACGTCACCAGACAACCTGACCAAACCAGCCTTGGCACCTTTCGGTTTCGAGACTTGTCGACATCGCACGACGGAGACTTTCACGCGACCGACTTGGGAGGCTTTGCTAAACTTGGCGGCGAGCAACGCGGCGTCGAGCAACGCGGAATCGCTCGGCGCGGTGGATTTGACGACGACGTGGGAACCAGGGCATCCAGCGGCGTGCATCCACCACTCGTTTGGGTCGTTGGTTGGGTCTAAGGAGACGATATCGTTGTCTTCGGACGTGCGACCGACCCGGATTTCGGTCGGTGTTTCGTTGTTGTTATCGCTATTATTGCCGTCCATCGAAGGCGTAGACGCGTACGCGAAATACGGCCGCCGAGGCCGAACGGCGTTCTTGTTGGCATTTTTTACCTTCTTCGGCCCTCGAGGAGGTCGCGGCGGCGGTGAATCCGATATGTCTAACTCTATCGCCAGCTCTACGCACTGTTTCCATTTCTCTTCATCTGTTATCGCGGTCTTTTTCTTCCCTCCTGACGACGCGCTCGACGTCATCTCGCTCAGCGCGCGCACGTTTTCCAACCGCGTTCGCTTCTCCCCTAAATCTCGTTCCAAAGCGTCCACGTCTGGACACTTTTCCAATTCCTCCAACGCCGTCGCTTCGTCGTTCTCCTCCAGAAGAAGCAATCGATCGACGATTTCTTTCGCTTCGCGCAATCGCGTCGTCGCTTGCGAGACTTTCTTCATCGCTTTTTTCTCCTGACGTTGGAGTTCTTCGAGTAAACCGGCGAGGGACCATTCCGAGATGGGTTTACTACTCGTCGTCGTCGTCGTCGTCGTCGTCGTCGTCGTCGTCGACGCGTCGTTGTTGTTGTTGTTGTTAGGGGTTGTTGCGACATCATCACCGTCGCTTCTTCTTTTCGAAGAAGACGAAGCAAAAGAACGAAAGGATGATCGACGGTGCGGTCGTAACCGATGGAGACTATGATGACGTTCTTCCCGCCGCTGCTGCTGCTGCTGCTGCTGCTGCTGCCGCCGCCGCGAGAGAGAAGGCGACGAGACGAGAACAGATGAAGAAGCACACGAGCGCGTCATTATCCACTTTTTTGTCCAGATTTTTCGTTATTAAAATTTTTCTACGAGTACTCTAACCAACCATTCCAAAATACTGCGAGTCGTTGTTCGCGAGCGCGGTGCCGTACTTCCGATGCATTTTCCTCTCCTCGCTCTCGTCGTCCGAGTCGCACTCGTCCCAGTGGTCTTTGAACTTTCGCAACTCTCGATCGACGTCTTCTTCGGTTGGGATTTTCCGCGGTTTCAAAGCTCGGACGGCGTCTTCGACGGTGGCGTATTTCGGGAGGGGCTTCAAGTTGAGGAACTCTGGCGTGCGCGAAGCGTTGTTTTCGACAATCATGCTGGATTCGGAGATGAGGAGAGAGTGGAGGATGTAGTCGCGGAGCGTTCCGGGTTGGTCTTCGAAGACGTAGTGGGCGGCGTCTGGGATGGATTTACCTCGGACGGTTTTCTTTTTCGGTCTCTTGTTCGTCGCTTCGTCGTCGTATCTGCGCAAGGCGGCCAAGACGTCTTCGAGATCTTTTTCGTTCATGAACTGAGAATGTTCGCCTCGGTACACTGAGACGTGACATTTAACTTTTTCGAGAATCTTGAAGTATTCGTCCGCGGATGGAACTTTGAATAAGAATTTGCGGTCGATGCGAAACTCGTATTTTGCCATGTTTTGACTGAACAACTTCATGACGCCCGTGACTTCGTCGCCTTTAGGTTTCCGGAATTTTGATAGCATGCGTTTACAGCACTGTTTTCCGTTTCTTCGCTCGTTATCTGGCCAAATGGTTGCGATTTCAAACGTTATCGCTTCTCTCAGTGACCCAAACGTGACGTTTTGGAACCTGTGAAACGCCACCGCGTCTTCTCGACACCTCGGGTGCGACTCGATCAAAGTCACGCCGGCGACCAAGTGTTCGTGCTCTCCAGCAAACGCCGCCGCGATAATCGCGCCTAAACCAAAACCAACCAACGCGACTGGATGCGCATACAAATCCAATTCGACGATGAATGATTCTATATCCGCCACGAACGACGGGACGTCGTACTGTCCTTCGCGCGAGTGCGTGCTATCGCCGTGCCCTCTGAAATCCACGCAATACACGGTAAACCCGCCTTTCTCGTGAATCTGTTTCGCTAACCCGTAGTACAACTCTCCGTTCTCCCCGGTATCGTGTAAGAGAATCACCACTCGGTCGCTTCCTTCGTCTCCAAACCTGGCGTATTTTAATCGCATCCCAGTCGCGCTCAAATCGATGTACTTCCCGATCCCTCTCTCGCGCGCGTTCGTCAACACGTCGGATTCAAACTGACTCGCCGATTTCTCTATCCCCGTCCACTTCTCCTCCGGAATATCCAAAATCGCCCCTCTCTTCTTCTTCTCCAAATCACTCTTTATCATCATCGTTTCCGCGATCGCTCTCGCGACCAGCATCTCGCTCGCGCGCATCGCCTCCTCCGCGTTCGTCGGATCACCTAATCCAAACCGTTCTCGACAATGCGAGATGCGCTTTTTTTTATCCCCCCTCGAATATTCCGGCGCGTGCACGTCCCACGTTTCCACCGGACCGAGTTTATCCAAAACTTCGTCCAAGTCGTCGAAGTTCATCTCCTGCGTCGTCTGAATGTATGACTCGTTTGTTCTTCGCTTTGTTCTTCGGTTGGGTCTCTCGCGCGTCCCGAATGAAGTGCTCTTCTCGTATAAATAAAAACGTAACGCTTCGTTTCTTTTTTTTCTTTTTTCTCGTGGCGCAAAAGTTGAACGAGCGTTTTTTTTTAAATTCTTCTGAAACCCTAAAACGACCGTGTTCCAAATCTGTCCACAAGTAACATTCCTCGCACGCAGACGCCCGACGCGAGACCACGCGCGCACCGCTCGCGCACCTTCTTTCCCACCGCCAAAAAAAAAGAACCCGAGCTAAGATCAGCGCGCGGCGGTGCTGCGCGTCTTCTATTTTTGTGCACTGCGTCAAAAGAAAGAAGAAAAAAACATGGATAAAGAGACGTTTCGAATGACGCCGAAAAGGGAGAGACGCGCGAAGCGATTGGGGGCGATGGTTTTGGTGTGTTTGGTGGCGGTGACGTGCGCGGTGATGTTTACCGGCGGTTCTTCGTCTTCTTCTTCTTCTCCTCCCGATCATCGTCATCGTTATCATCATCCGTCGAGGTCGTTCGGTGGAATCGGAGGAGGAGGAGAGCGCGGCGGCGGCGATGGATGTCACTGCCCAACGCAACAACAACAACAGTGTCCGGATTGCTCGGAAGAGTGCGAGTCGATGAAATCGAGCCAGACGGCGATTGACGAATCCATCGCCGGGTGCGACGAGAAAGCGCTGAAGAAGGCGAGTTCAACAAAAATCGACGTGGAAATAGCCGCTTTGCGCGCGCAGTTGCGCGAGGCGAACGAGAAGGTGAAAGAGTTGCAAGATATCATGAAGGCGAAGTGTCAAGTGACGGATTACACGCAGTGCGCGTCGGCGTGTTATTCGAGAGTTATGCGGATTAAAGAGCAAAACGCGCAATGTCAGAGGAGATTGCAAACTCGAGGGTGCACGGATTGCACGGTGGTTGCGGCGAGGTCGATCGCGAAGGATAGAATTGCCACGAGGAGAGCGGCGTATCATTTGATTGCGACGGCGTTGAAAGCGGAATCGAAGTGTTCTGGAGGAGGAGGAGGAGCAACGACGATTGATGCGGATAGGGAAAGAATGAAACTAGACGTGACAGATAGGGAACGTGCGAGTGAGATTCAAGAGAAGATGACGAAGAATCAGAGAGAAGAAATTACCGGCGAGGCGGACATGGATGATTTTCTCATATCTACGATTGATCGATCGACGCTTTTAGACGGCGCGTTGGCGCACGCGCTCGAAGATTCGAACAGCGATAGCGAGGAAGATAAAATTACGGCGGAGGCGTACGAAAAGGCCTTGAATGAGATTCGTGCGGCGGCGTCGGCCGGGGCGTCGGCTGAAGGTAAATGGCTCGAACAACTTAGAAATCGAGCGGAGGACATCAATCGCGAGGCGAATTTGAAAGACTTGATGATGAAAAAAGCGGACGTATTTCGACGCGACATGGCGGCAGAATTGTCGTTTCCGTCCATTTACGGCATTCCACAAAGTTTAGGTCGAGCATTGTATAAAGTCGCAAACAGTGGTGCGAAGCACGCGAGAGAAATGCTGAAATTAACGCCGAGGTACAATCGCGACTTCAAAACGTGCGCGGTGGTTGGTAACTCTCAAAGGCTTTTACTCGATTCGAACGGGAAAGAAATTGACGGACACTCTGCGGTCATTCGAATGAACAATGCTCCGACGGTTGGGTTTGATCGATTCGTCGGAAACAAAACAACTTTGCGTACACTCAACTCCATTTGGACGCAACGATATTCGAACACGCAAATCGATAGTAATAAAGTTGCCAACGTCATGCCGCTCGAGCTCGGGGTGACGTTAGTTGGTACTCGAGTTGTCCCAGGCGATCACTTCGCTTTGCAACAACGCTTGCGCAAGTCTGGACGCGGAGACGTAAGTTTTGTGAAAATGACCGACCCGTCCATCGCGCAGGCTGGTAAATTGCTCCAAAATTATAAAACCGCGCTTGAGAGCGTGCGCAAGCTGGAATACGCCGGAAAAGGAAGTCCGAGTTCAGGATTTTTGGCTATTTTCGCCGCTATGCAAATTTGCGATCACGTCACCGTCTACGGCGTTGGAACGGAATCAGATTTACGGTCTGGCTCGTCGCAGTGGCACTACTGGGAGAAAGCTGATTATTACCAAACCTCGAGAGAATTCGGCGAGGCGCCTCACCACAGTTGGGAACTCGAACGCGACGTCATGCTCGTTTTGGAAGCGACGAAAAAAATCCGCATCGTGACGCCAAAGTCAAGAGACGATCAGGCTGCAACGAAAGCCGAGCGAATCGCTACGGCTGCGATTCTTGCCTCGGATGCAGCGGTTCGGCGACATCGTACGAGAGCAAACCAGCAGTGCGCGAGAGTCGGCTTATCTGTATGCGGATGCGACGCGGAGAGCGACGCGTTGCATGGCGGTAGCGGAATCTTGGAAGTGGCCGGGAAAGTATCTCACGGGCGCCCGGCTGCGAAATCATCTGTTACTTTGCAAAAGTTTGATAAGACAGTCGCGAAGAAGGATGATGTTTCAGTCGTGCAGCGCGCGGCAATCGCGTTGGCACATTCGTACCATCTTGATTTGCCGGGCGTTTCCGCTGGCGCGAGCAAGAAGAAAAAAGCGACGAGCGCGTCAGCGAGCGAGGAGGAGAATGGCGGCGACACGTCGGAGGAGGGCGAAAGCTCAGATGGAGATACCAATGACTCCGTCGTGGATGCCGCAAATAGCGAAGACGTCGTATCTGAAGACGACCACGAGGAGAATAACAGTGGTGCGAGGCATGGGGGACATGGTGGCTTCATGTCGAGCTTTTTCCACGGCCATCACGGTGAGAATTAGAGTTTTCTTCAGTCATCTATTAGCAATTATAAAAAGTAGCATGTGTTGTCGATTGTTATTACGTCATTATGTCGTTATAAAACTATTCAAATAAATTACACAAGCAATCTAAGCGCGTCGAACTTCAACGTGAAGTACTTCTCGCGCTCGAGTTTGAATCTCTGCTTTCCTTCTTCCCCACGTGCGAGTCGATTGCGTTCGACACGCGATTTCTTCTCTCTTGAGCTTTCAGTTCTATTGCTTCCAATCGATTAACTGCTAGGGCTTCTTGTTCACGAGCGTCTAGAGCGACGATTTCGAGCAGTCTCACGCGTTCGACTAATTCTTCGTTTTCTCGGACGAGCGTTTCCATTCTACTTTCGTTACTCTCGCTCGATGTTGAAGACGACGAACGAGACGAAGACGCTTCCTCTCGCGCGATACGAGCGTTGGACGAGCTCAGTTCATGCAAAGCAGAGTCCCGCTCTGTCTCTGCGACTTCACGCGCGCGGCGTTCGGTGTCGCACGCGATTTGCGCCTGTTTGACTCTTCGTTGCATACCTTCCAAATCGTCGCGCATCTGTGCGTATTGCGCGTGACGCTCAATCTCTAAATCTTTCGTGCCTGTCGCCGAATTCTGTCTGTGCGCTTTCGCGTTTTCGTTTCTCGCGAGCGTGTAGAGAGCCTTTCTTTCTGCTTTCGCCGCTCTGCGCGCTTCTCGAAACTGTGTCTCGAACGATACTTGACGCGCAGTCAGCTCTTGCACATTCTTCGTGAGTTCCTCTTCATTCTTCGTTCTCGTGATGAGCGCTCTTTCGATTTGAAATTTCTCCAGGTTGGATTGCTCCAATTTCTCTTCGGAAACTTGGACCGCTTTCGCCCACTGTTCGACGGAACTTTTCATGGTCGCGATTTCCGCGCGAAACTCCTGTTCGTTCGCGCGCTGCGTGATGAGCGCTCTTTCAATCTGGGACTTTTCCAAGTTGGATTGTTCCAGCTTCGCTTCGGTATATTCAACATCTTTTGCAGCCTTGGCGATTGATTTTTTCAAGTTCTCGACTTTCTCTTCAAGCTCGCTTTCATGCGCGGCAGAGGAATACAATGCCCTCTCAATCTGGTGCTTCTCTAAGTTTGCGTGCTCTAATTTCAATTCCAACTCGTCTTCGACTTGTTTCAATTTAGCGTTCTCTGAAAAGAAGTCCCATTCTGCTTGCTTCAATTTCTCGCTCGAGTCTTGCTCAACTCGAGCGACTTTTGCCTTCTCTTCAAAAAGTGCCGCTTGCACCGCCTTTAACTCTTCGACAATCTCGCGCTCTTTCTCATTCGCGTCTGACATTTCAGCTTTCAATTTTTCAATCTCTAACGCTCGAGAAGACGACAAATCGGAAGCAACGTTCAACTCGTGAGCGTAGGAATCTTTCGCCTCGGCGAGTTCCCTCGCTATGGCTTCGATTTTCTCTTCCGCCTTCTTCGCGTTCTCAACAATTTCTCGCTCTTTCATCTCTAACGACGCTTTTAAAGTTTCCATTTCGTTTTCGTGCTCTCGGACAAACTTATTCTTCAACACGGTCATATCGTGTAATCTCTCAAATTGCGCGCGGGCGACTCTTTCGATGTTGTTGACGATTCTCGTATCCGCCTCCATGGAAACTTCAATTTTCTTTTCTTCGTACTCCTTCTCCAACTGTTGACGCGCCAATTCCATTCGATGCTCGACAACTGAATGATCGATGCGTAAATCGAGCACTTTTTGTTTCAAACTTTCAATTTCGGATGTCTTTTCGCTCCAAATGCGTTCTTTACGCACCTCCTCTTCCGCTGCTTTGCGTTCGAGCGTTTGAATCGAATCCAACAAACCAGTGATTACCACGTTCAATTCCTCGATTTCAGTTTCGTGATGATGGTTTGCACTTATCAACGCCCGCTCTACTCTCGATTTCTCCTCGTTTGCCATGCGCAGCTTCAGCTCCATATCCTCGATCGCTCTCTCCTTCTCTTTCAAATCCGCCTCGTACGCGCTCAATTGCGTTTGCAACTGCGCGATCTCGTGATCTTTCAGCGCGATATCTCTCACCAGAGTCTCGTACATCTTGTCGAACTGCTGCGCCGTCTTCGCCTCCAAAACCTTCTCCGCTCGATCGCGTCGTTCGATTTCAAACTTATGCGCTTTAGCTTGTTGCTTTTTCGCATGCCTCAACAAGACGAAATCTTTCGTAAACGTTTGGTACATTGAATCAAACTGCTGCTCCGTTTTGCACTTCAACGCGTACTCGTTCCTCTTGAACTGTTCCATCTCTTCCTTTTGGTTTTCCACGAGAGACTTGAACCCTTCTATGTCCTCTTTCAGTTTTCTCACCACTCCTTTCGTCTCAAACATCTCCCGACGCGTCATCTCTGCCCGATTTCTAATCGTCTCGTTTTCTCCTCTCAAACTAGCCAATTTCGCTCTGTACTCGCCTCGTTCTCTCTCAAAGTGCCTCTCCAATAACTCTCGGTCCACGGACATCTTCTCCTTCACGCGTTCCGTGGCCAACGCCACTTTCCCTTGCCAGAAATCGTTCAAAAAGTTCTCCAATTTGTTTTGTTTCTTTTTTTCCGCAACAAACACCAGCAACGCCTGCGCGCTCACGCACGCCTGTATCGGCCCGAGCGTCAACATCGCGGTGCGGGAGCACCCTTCAAAGGCGTCTAAAACCAATCGCATCTTTTCGTTGCTGTTTTGCCATTCGCTCGGGAAAGCGCCGAGGAACGACGATGAGAGTGGATCATCCATCGCGTATTCGTCGTCGTCGGAATCTTCCGCATTTTTCAACGAGAACATCTCTTCGCTCTCTCTCGTCGTCGAGCGCCAACCCACGACGCCAGAGTCGAACAACGAGAAGCCGACTCTCGTGAATTCACGAAATCTTTGTTGAGGTTTCGACTTGACTAAGAAAATGCGCCGGCCTTTCGGCGCTCTCGCGGGTAAAACCTTATTCCTGGACACCGAGGAAGAAGAAGAAGAAGAAGAACAAGAGCCGCATCGAACGACCATCCCGCTTCGAGCGGACACCGACAGAGCCGAGTAAAACATTTATTTCCCCAACTGTGAATTTTAAAAATCAAATTCCTTTCCCTCGCTCTCTATTATAACGGCGATCCAAAAGAAGACCGGAAATCGCGTCGATACAAAAAAAATGCTCTCGCGCGCGCGCGGTTTGGGACGACAGCGACGAAGGGGTGCGACGAGAAGCGCGCGCGTTACTTTTTTCGACGACGCTCTCGCGTAAAGTTGAAGCGATGAGTGCGATGAGAGTGCGCTCTTTTTTTGTTTGGAATTTTTTGAAAATGATACGAGCGAGAAAAAAAGCTGTCGGTTGCTTTTTCAAACTCGTCCGGTCCTCGTGTGTTTCATTCATTTTTGTTTAGGGTTTTCTCCACAGAGAGAAAAAAAAAATGTGAACACTAAAAGTCACCATAGTTAAGCACACCACAAACCACATCGAGAGAAGCGAGAACTACACACCACCGCAACGCCGCAAACAGTTCCTCTTCCTCTACAAAAAAAGAGAACGAACGAACGAATGAAGCGTTCGTCGACACAATTTTTACTGCGCGTCGCGCTCGTCGCGACGTGCTTTTTTGCCTTCTTTGCGCCACAATGCTTGGCCGCCGGTCGACCCGCGGGGTCTTTTGCCGCGGGGTCAGTCGAACATCAGGAAAAAGGGCCGCGAGACTTTTCCACGGCCGCGCGAAAAGCCTGGGTCGAGAGCACCATATTGCACGGAAAAACCGATGAGGTTCCCCAGTTGGGTGCCTCCGGGAACTATTTCGTTCATTCCTCGGTACGTTTTGATTGATTCGGTAAAACCCGCTGCACGTTTATAGTTTCTCTTTGTCAACTAAATTGAAAGTACGGTAGCTACGACTTAATAATACGGTAGCTACGACTATTAGCTTGCCTATCTTTGACGAGAGACTGACAAGTGTGATTTTCTTTAATCTTAAACAACAGAGTATCATGCAAGCGCCAGGAATCGGACTTTCCGCAAATATGGCTTTAGTCGACAACGATGTCGCGGTGACGTTGTTGCACGAGTTCGTATACCACAACATCAAGAATTTGGGTTTCAACGAATCGAATGTGCACGTCCACTTGAGCAACGGCGGACACGACGACATCATCGCTATTGAATGGGAGATCGAATTGATTCACTATTATCAAGCCGCCGACACCGCCGGTTACTTCAACTACTTGTTTCAAAACGAAAATTGGCACAAACACGTGACCAGTTGGATGAGCGGTGTAGGTCAAAGCAATCAACTTCAAGCTGCAGCTCTGCTGGTAAATTTGGACGAGTTTGCTTTGATATTGCCAGCGCACATTGACACCAAACCGCAGACGAATTTTGACGATGCGTCGCATAGCGCCGAAGTCCAAGCATTGATTGATGAATGGCTCGGCAGTAAGAAACCAGCTACGGATACGATAACCTTGTACGCCGGGTGCTCCCCGCTCTCGTCCTTGACGTTTCAACCGACTGACTTTGCCGCTCAAGTAGGCGCCGCTATCATCACCAAGTCCCTCAGCAACGATTTTTTCTTCGATCATGCCGTTGAGATGGAACAAACCGACTGCGGTACCTTCACGACTAAGATTGTACCGAGTGTTGGAGAAGAGTTCGGCTTTTACTTGTTCTGGAAAGACAACTTTACCGAATGGTACTCTGTTTCAGATATCGGCTGCGATGGTACGAACACAGATAAGTGCCCGCCCGGTGACGTTCTCGCCTCCCTCTCTGCTTGCACGAACACGGTCCAAAACCCAGGTTTCGTTTCGCACAACAGAGTCTTTGATGGTACCACTTTGACGTACAACTGGGGCACGTGCGACACGTCGTGCAACGCAAAACCGGCATCGTGCGTCGCCTCCTTGGGCAAAGCTCCGATGCGATTGAAGAAGACCTCTCACTCTCCGCTCGGTCTCGCGCAGCAAAAAACGACGTCTTTTGCTTCCCCTTCGGTCGCCATCGTCGGTGTTGCCGTCGTCGCCGTCGTCGCCGCCGTCGCCGCCTATAAAACCAAGTTTATCAAGGGCTCGTTCGTCGAAGCTGCCGGCGTGAAGGTTGAATATGGTGCAGCCCGCTAAACTATATATACGGCACTCGCCTTGGCCCGAAAAGAAGCTTTATTTCAACTTTTCAAGCATCACGACGAACGTGCACCACCTTGTAATGATGATAATAATATTGAACATAAGCTCACGTGGTTGTTTTTTTGTATTTTTTTTGTATTCTTTTCAGTGGGGTTGAGAAGTATGTCGTGGGGTTCCAGAACAATTTTGCCTTTTTTTTAAATAAGATTTCGCCTTTTTGTGCTCTCCTCCCAGTCAAACTTTTTTTTTCTCCAAAAAGCAAAAGCAGACAACATTCGAGACATGCGACGCACCTCGCACAGTCACACCGACGACGACGAGAGGTCGTCGTCGTTACCGTCGCGTGTGTCGTCGTCGTCGACGACGTCCTGCGCGTCCTCCCCCGCGGCGGTTTCGAAAAAGAAGAAGCTCCTCGTCGCAAAGACTTTGAAGACGAGCGGCACGAAAGAAGGAGACCGCGAGAAAAGACGCGTCTCTTTCGCAGCCTCCTCTTCTTCGCTGGGAAGGCTCTCTTTTTCCTCCTCGCAAGGGAAAACCCACGAAAAGAGGACGAGGACGACGAAAAGTTTGACCAAAAATAACGGCGGCGCGAGCAACAACAACGACGCGACGTCGTTGAGTGCGTTTTCTTTGTCGTCGCAGAATCACTTGAAAGGTGTGATTGAGAACGAGCGAGTGATACGCGACGAGAACGGGAAGGACGTGACGCCGAGATCGCTGTTGGAACCGTGTCGATGGACGAGAAAGAACGAAGCGTTTGGTGGTGGGAAAGACGGAGAAGAGGAGGAAGGCTGGGCCGTTACGAGCGACGAGGAAAGCGCGAGTACTTCGAGCGAGGACGAAGGAGAGACGAAAATGGAAAGAAGCGAGGAGGATAACGATGCTATTTTAAGCGTCGACTTTTCCAAGCTATGGGAAAGGCAGAGTTTGAGAGTATCGAGGCGCATCGCGTTGTCGCCTATCGAGTTCGTACCGGCGTCCGCCGCAACAAAGCGGAGGAAAAACACGAAAATCAAGAAAAAAAGGGTTCCATTTGATCCCGAAATACACGTACACCGCTCGACGCAAACGTATGTGCCCCCTTGTGCTGTTGGTGAAACGTCTACGGATTCACCAGAAACCAAAGAAAGTGCGACGTGCTGGCGAGTGCAGGGAACGAAGAAGGAAGGCGGGGGGCAGGCGAGAAAACACGTTCACCGCGCGTTCTTGGAACGGGTAGAAACGATCGTGGATCGTCAAATTCGGGCGAGTTTGACGCTAGGACAAACGCTACGATATCGGGGAGCGTTCAACGAGAGGAATGGGATATCCTTCGATGCTTCGAAGAAACTGACCAGACTGTACGAGTACAAGTATCCGACGGCGTCATCTTCAGAATATGGAAAAGAGAAGAGAGTCAACGCGATTCGATTCCATCCGTACTTTGATGGCGTCGTTATAATCTGTCATGGATCCGTAGACGCAGATGAATTTGTTCCGCGCAGCGATGACTACGATGAGAAGGTAGATGCGAATAAACGTAATCTCGCATACTTCAAGAACAGAGATCTGGAGAAACGTGGGGCCGTACACGTTTGGTCGCTTCGAGACACTACGAATCCAGAGGTTTCTATCACTCTCGATACTCCCGTGACGGCAATAGCGTTGCAGAGGGTTCATTATACCGATGCAGAGGACGAATTGAGAAATAAAAGCAAGCGCATCCTCTGTGGATGCCTGGATGGGAGCGTTCGATGCTTCGATGTCGCGTTTCGAGGCGGCAAGGAGGGGAGTACCTTTCACCAGCACCACAAACTCCTGTACGAATCGCGACCAGAGCATTCGCACAGAGAAGCGGTTTGGAGTGTTGAATTTATAGATCACGATGATGATGAAGTGAGAGATCCGTGCGAATTCTCTGCCGTGAGTTGCTCTACAGATGGTACGGTTCTCAGAATGGATGGACGCGCAAAAATTCCTAGCGAATCGGCAATCGCTTTGCGCACCTTACATGACACTCAACATCGCGAAGAAAAGCGCTTTCTGGAGTCGAGTGGAGAAACTATACTCGAAAGTGGTAGCACATGCGACGATTCTCTAGAGATACAAGCGACGTGCTTAGATGTCATCGACCAATCTTGCCTTCTGGTTGGAACCATACGGGGAGATGTTTTCGTTTGCGTAAAACGCTTGAGTGATGTAAGTGATGGACGTAGGAGTGTGTTCACAATCGTTAAGAAGATAAAAGCGCACTCGATGTCGTCGCTGTACGCGGCAATATATCAAATTAAGAAGCACCCGTCCATTCCCGGTGTCTTCGCGACTGCTTCTGCTGATGGTACAGTTCGTATTTTCCGGGTGTTGAATCTGGAACGTAAAGTAAATTGTGTCGAAACGCGGCGAGCTCGAGATACGCATACGAACAACATAAACGATCTCTGCCCAGAGACATCATCTTCAATCTTCGAAGAAACCGATCCGTCGCAAATGCTCTCATTCGTACCGGCCCCTTCGAGAGTGAAAGGAGGTAAGGACACGAGTAGTAGTACTAATAGTACTAGTAGTAGCAGCAGAAGTTCGACGACGTTCTCCGTTTCGCTCCCTCCAGTCAACGATATTGCGTGGGACACCAACGACGGGACGAAACTCGCCGCGGTGTACGACGATGGCACGTTACGCATTTGGAACTGCGAGAGCGCATTGGTTCAAAATACTAGTAGTAATAACAGCAGCAACAACAGCAATATCGCGCGAAGCGATGCATCTCTGACCGTGACTACCCCGTGGTTTGAAGAGAAGTTTGATGAAGTAGGTGTTGGGCAAAAATCAAACAACCAGCGAGGGGAAATGAAAAACATCCTCCATCTCACGGCGGTCAGTTATTCCAACGCGAACACATCACCAATATTAGCTGTTGGTGATAGCTTGGGAAACGTTCACATACTCTCCGTCGCTGCCGCTGCTCAAAATGAAGATGATAGGCGAGAGTTACACGCAATTGACGACGCCTTCGTCGGTCGCGATTGAACATGCACAAATAATTTTGATAATATGATATATTACAACAGTGACGTAAGCTACGCGCGCGTATCAAAACACACACAATCCTCCTCACTCTCTCTTCACGATGATTTCGTCCACGATACCGAACGCTTTCGCCTCCTCCGCGCTCATAAACGTATCCCTCTCCAAAGCCTTTGCGATTACATCTTTCTTCTGTTTCGTGTGCTCCGCGTAAATATTCGTCACCTTCTCTCTCAACTTTAAAATCTCCGATGCTTGAATTGCGATATCCGACTGCGTTCCTTGAACGCCCCCACTCGGTTGATGTATCATTATGCGACTATTCGGCAGCGCCTTCCTGTGCGTCCCCGCAGACAAGAGTAAACTTCCCATCGACGAGCACTGCCCAACCGCTAACGTGTGTATCGGAGCTTGCACGTAATTCATCGTATCATAAATACCAAGCCCAGCGGTCACGCTTCCACCGGGTGAGTTGATATAAAAATGTATCGGTTCGGTGACGGATTCAGATTCTAAGAACAACAACTGCGCGACGATCAACGCGGACATGTCGTCGTGAATGGGCCCGTTCAAAAACACCACGCGTTCTTTGAGTAATCGACTGAAAATATCGAATGCTCTTTCGCCTCTCGGGGAAGATTCGATGACCATGGGAACGAGCGAGGCGTATGATTTGATATTATTGATACCGCGGGCAGCATCATTCAAGGCAGCATTTGTCCGTCGATGTTGCGAAGACAACGTCAGAGCGCGTTGGAGGCTCCTGCGAAAGAACATGGCGGCGCGCGCGTCAAACTCGGGGGGATTCGAATTTTGCAAAGTGTGACGTGTTTTAACTAACTTTCATGTTTTTGTGTCGTGAAAACGCGTGATGATAAATAAAAAAAATCTAAACTACTGTATACACGCAGAGCCTTCCTTCTCTGTTCTCCTCTCTTTACCTTGTCTCGTCGAGCTGGTTTTTCTTCTCTCCCTCCTCGTTCGCGTTCTTTTTCGCGTTTTCATCTCCTCTCCTCCCTCTGCGTTTCAATCGGTAGCTATAATTGTCTTCGATGGAAATCGCATCGACTTCGTAGCGTCTTCGCTGGAGCGACTGGACGCGTTCGATCCGTTTCGCGTACTCGTGGCCGTAGAAGAGTTTCTCGCTCTCTCGAACACGTTTGACGATGACGTCGAAATTTGTCGGCCGAGAAGATCGGTTTGGGTCCATGAGGTCGTCCGCAAGTTGACGCAGCGACGCGATGGTTTTTTCGTAACCGTCTTTGGGGAGCGTTATGGTGACGAGTTCTTTCGCCGCTTCGCGTCTGAGCTCGTCGTGTTTTTTCCAGGCTTCTTCTCGTCTTTGTTCTTGTTCTTTACGTTCCTGCACGGTTTTATCATCATCGTTCATGGAGGTCGCGGTATCGAGGTTTGTCGATGGTTGTTTTCTCTTCATCTCCTGTTTGAAGAGTATTTTGTCTCCTGAGTATTGCTTTTCGCTGGCGTGGCTGTTTTCGCGAATCGTGACGGTATCAGAGCCGCCGCGCGTTCCCTCGTAATTGACTAACATGTCGTCGAGTAAACAACCGAACGCTCTGGCTTCATTTTCGCGAACCATTTGAGAAAACTGAGGATTCTCGATGTCGTCGAAAAACATCGCGGCACCGAAATCTCCTAACTTTGCCGAAGGGTAATCCTCGTCGCGGTTGATGAGAATGTTGTGCGCGTAGATGTCGCCGTGGCAGACGCCATTTTTGTGCAGTTGATTAATACCTTTCGCGACATCAACGGCGACGGATAAAATTTCTCGCGCGGTGAACTTCCCATCGAACGTATCTCTCGTAACGCTGTCAAAACTCGGAGGATTTCCCAAGTTTTTCCAATCTGTCGGGTCCAAGTATTCCATCACGAGACCGCGTTTGCCGTCTTTGGTGGTAAATTTCGCTAACGTTTCAATGACGCCGCCGCCATCCGCGGTTTCTTCTTCTTGCTCTTGTTCTGCTCCTTCTATGATATCACTAGTTGTCGTCGTCGCTAAACTCGCGGCGGCCATCTCGTCCTCTGGCCTGCCATCGCTCGTTTTCCCCATGTTGTTATACACTTTAATCGCTACGTTGAATCCGTCCATTTCCCCTCGATACACCGCGCCGCTCGCTCCGCTGCCCAATTTCTTCCCTTCATCGACCCCTAAATCCTCAAAATTTACCACGCGCTTCACCGCTCGTTTACCTCTTTCCATGGCGTTCACAGCCGCGCGTTCTGTGCACGGATTCGCCGCGAACGCCAACCACGCCAACTTTGGCAACCCATACAAAAACTCTGGAAATATTTCGATGCGATTATCGCTCGCTCGCAACAGCTCCAAATTTTCCAATTTGCTCATAAAACTCGGCAACTCCTTGATCTTATTCCCGGCTAACATCAGTTTCCTCATTGGCAAACAATTCCCTAAACTCTCCGGTAAAACTTCAATCTCGTTATCGCTCAAAATCAACCATCCTAAAGACGGCGAGAGAGACCGCTCGGGCACCTCGCGAACTCGGTTCGCTTTGAAAGAAAGCATGAACAACTTTTCCATCTCGCCTAAAACTTCCGGAACTTTCGTGAACTTGTTCCCCAAACAAAACAGAATCTTCAAGTTCGGCAACGAACTCGCGAACGACCCCGGCAGCGCGTCCAAATCGTTCTTACCGAGGTTGAGAAATTCCAGATTTTTCATCCGCAAAACTTCCGCCGGGAACGTTTGCAACTGGCAGTTGGATAAGTCGAGCCGGGTAGTGGATGCCACATCGAGCGCGCCCGAACGTATTTGTTCCAGGATTTTCGCGCACTTCTCGTTTCCACTCATCTCTGCTGCCCCAAAAAACCTTCTCGCTAAAACGGCCGTTTTGGTGCGATATCGATGTTCTTCTTCTCGTTGCTGTTCTCGTCGATGCCGCTGCGAGTAGGAAAAGGAGCGATCGAAAAAACCAATCGCACAAAACAACGAAAAGAACAACAACACCGCGAGGAGCAGCACTAACGCCTTCTTCTTCTTCTTCTTCCTCTGGTGGTGATGAGAATTCGATTTTCTTCGCTCACCGCTCGCTCTCGGCGACTGTTGTTGTTGTTGTTGTTGTTGTTGTTGTTGTTGTTGTTGGACACCCCCAAGCAACATCTCTAGGGGATTTTTTGGTTTTTTCCAACGTGATGATGCTCATTTTTTTTACGCGAGATATTTTCACACATCGTACCCAAAAGAAACACATGGCGAGTCGCGCGTTGATGATGACAACAACCGCGACGGCGACGACGCGGGTATCTCGGATCGATGGTGCAGTCGTTCGATGCCGGGCCGCCGCCGCCGCCGCCGCCGCCGGGGGTGGCGGAAACCAAAACGAAGCGCCCATCGCGGCTGCGATGAAATCTGCGCCGTTGTATTACAACAGCACGCTCACCAAAGGGACGCACTTGGAACACTCCGGGGACGTGATTGTCGTGGGAAACGTGGAAAAAGACGCCTCGATTACGACCGAGGATGGAGATATCGTGGTTTTTGGATCGCTGAGAGGCGAAGCGATCGTGAGAAGTCGTTACGGTGCGAGCAGCGGTGAGGGAGGAGGGAAGATATTCGCGCTGGACATGCGACCGGAAGTTTTGGAAATCGACCAAACGCAAATGAGTCCGCCGGAGCATTTGCTCGACGCCGGCGTGGAAGTGAAAGATACGCGAGCCTTCACAGGGATACCGATGGTGGCAGAAAAGAGCGAGACGACGGGGGAAATTACGTTTTCAAAGTTTTACGGGCGGCGAAGCGGCGCCGCGCGAGAGAAAAGGGGTGGCGGAGGCGACGACGATGTTGAACGATATTACGAACAGAAAGAAAAGAATACCTTATCGTCAGATCAGCTGAAACGGTGCAAGACTGCCGCAAAAGTTACCGGAACATACATTTTAGCCGTCGGCGTGTGTTTATTTTTCTTTCCGCGGCGTTTTTTCCATTTGGTGGTGCCCGTCGGCGAGACGTTGTCCACCACGGTTTGGCTTCGCGTGGTCGCCACCGCAGCCATCGCCTTCGGTTTATACTACCGCGCGGTCGCCAAAAACGGAGAAACTGGGTTTTATAAAGCGACAGTAACTGGACGCTACTTCGTGGGTACTTCTTTACTCCTCTTAGCCTTATTTTCGCAACACGCGAATGCCGCGCTTTTCGCCGTCGGCTTGGTCAATTTTCTCGGCGCGTTTGCCATGAAGAATAGCTTAGAGTTTGGACGACGACGACGAGATGACGACACGAATAATAGCGCTCATAGCACTTCTAGCACTTCTAGCGACGCCGCCACCGCGAATAACAACAACGTGTTCAAGAACAACTGGGCGAACCCGTCGATTTAAACTTGCGCGCGGCCGGCGCGCGAACGTAATAAATAGTTTTGTGAATAAAAGTTTTTGCTCTTCATACAACGAGAGCGTCGGATGCGAGTTTCTCTCTCTGCTCTCTCGAACCAAAAAAAAAATTTGTGCACCAGGACAAAAATTTTCAAAAATCCACACATTTTGGTTCCACCACTTTTCACGAAAGCACGTACACACAACCATGCGGTGCGTCTCTCTCTCCCTCCCTCTCTTCTCTCTTTCCGCCGTCGCTCTCGATGTTCACGTCGTAGCGCTCGAACGTCTCAAATATTCGCGTTTTTATCGTTCGCGTGGTATCGCGCGCGGCGGTGTTTGTTTACGCGCGCATTTTCATTTTCATTTTTTTTTCCGTTGCTTTTTGCGCGCGAGGGGCGTTGCCGTTCCAAAATTTCTGACATCGTCACGTTCTCTCTTTAATCATCACGCAGTGAAATCGTCCACATACAAGCCGGCCAGTGCGGTAACCAAATCGGGGCAAAGTTCTGGGAGGTGCGCGATGGGTTTCTTTCCTTTTTTACGATCGCTGTAGTCTCGTGTAGCTTTTTCCATTTTCGTTTTCCATTTTCGTGTGTGTGTCCGTGGGTGGTTTTTGAAAAGAAATGCCCAATTTTTGATACGAATACTGAAACGCGCGTTTCGTTCTCTCTTTTCGTCATCGAACAGGTCATCTGCGACGAGCACGGCATCGATTCCACCGGCACGTACGCCGGCGATTCAGATTTACAGCTCGAACGAGTTAATGTGTATTACAACGAAGCTACGGGAGGTATGTTTTCTTTTTTCTTTTTGCTTTTGTCCCCCACTCCGACTCGTTTGTTCCCCTTGATTTTTGAAAAAATTCGCGCGCGGCTCGCGGTTAGAGAGTACACCATAGACACGAAGATGACACGAACGCTCACGTTTTTTACCTCTTCCTCGCTATTACTCCGTAGGTCGTTACGTTCCGAGAGCCGTGTTGCTCGATTTGGAACCCGGGACGATGGACTCGGTCAGATCTGGCCCGTACGGTCAAATCTTTCGCCCGGATAACTTCATCTTCGGCCAAACCGGCGCCGGGAATAACTGGGCGAAGGGACACTACACGGAAGGTGCCGAATTGATTGATTCAGTTTTGGACGTCGTCAGAAAAGAAGCGGAAAGTTGCGATTGCTTGCAAGGTTTCCAAGTGTGCCACTCGTTGGGGGGCGGGACAGGTTCCGGTATGGGGACGTTGTTGATTTCTAAAATTCGCGAAGAGTATCCGGACAGAATGATGTTGACGTTTTCGGTCGTGCCGTCGCCGAAGGTTTCTGATACGGTCGTCGAACCGTACAACGCGACGTTGTCTATTCACCAATTGGTTGAAAACGCCGACGAGTGCATGGTTTTGGACAACGAGGCGTTGTACGACATTTGCTTCAGAACGTTGAAATTGACCAACCCAACCTTTGGCGATTTGAACCACTTGATCTCCGCGGTCATGAGTGGCATCACTTGCTGCCTGAGATTCCCGGGTCAATTGAACGCGGATTTGAGAAAGTTAGCGGTGAACTTGGTGCCATTCCCGAGATTGCACTTTTTCATGGTTGGTTTCGCGCCGCTCACGTCGAGAGGATCGCAACAATACAGATCGTTATCCGTTCCGGAGCTTGCCTCACAAATGTGGGACGCGAAGAACATGATGTGCGCCGCGGATCCGAGACACGGTAGATATCTCACCGCCTCTGCGTTATTCCGAGGCCGCATGTCGACCAAAGAAGTCGACGAACAACTTTTCAACGTCAAAAACAAAAACTCTTCCTACTTTGTCGAATGGATCCCGAACAACGTCAAATCTTCCATCTGCGACATCCCACCGAAAGGTTTGAAAATGTCCGCCACCTTTATCGGGAACACGACGGCGGTTCAGGAAATGTTCAAGAGAGTTGGCGAAGACTTTTCGTCCATGTTTAGGCGCAAAGCGTTTTTGCACTGGTACACGGGCGAAGGCATGGACGAGATGGAGTTTACGGAAGCCGAATCGAACATGAACGATTTGGTCAGCGAGTATCAGCAATACCAAGACGCATCGGTGGAAGACGAGGAATACGACGACGACGACGACGACGAGCAAGCGTATTAAAATAACACACAGAGAGAGAGTTTATACACCACAAAAATATTTTAGCGTTTTAGTAGTCACGACGAGAGAGCTTGCGAGAGCTTGCGAGAGAGAGAGAGAGAAAGAAAGAATCGAGGAGGTTTGCGGATGTGCATGAAAGAAAGGAACGAGAGCGCGCAACGAGACAGAGACAGAGAGAAAGAAGTCGTCGTTTGGTCGCGCTCTCGTCGCGAAGAAAAAGAGAGAGAGAGAGAGAGAGCGTCTCCCGTTTATTTTGTTTTTAGCTGTACCATGAAAATTTAACACACAACACACTTTTTACATCACACACACTGACGAGAATCGAGAAATCTCACGCAAAACTCTTATCCAAAGTAAAGGACTCAACTCTCATCATCCCTCACAACTTGAAACGCAAGAAAGAAGCGCACGTCTTTCGTCGCGCGCACTAACTCAAGAACACGCACTCGCACTTACAAAAACTAAAACGATGGCCTTTTCTGTCCGCGCGACGTCCTCCAATCTCGCTCGCAACGTCGTCTCCAAGACGCGTTTTTCCTCCTCCTCCTCCTTGGCTTCGAAGCACAGCCAAGGAATGGTTGGGAAAAAAGTGAACGCATCATCGGTTCCGTTTCGATTTCAATCGGCGAGCCGAAAATCGTCCGTCGTGACCGTCCAAGCGGCCGATGGACCGGTCTGCGTCGTGACTGGCGCCTCTCGCGGGATTGGCGCGGCTATTGCCACGCAGTTGGGCGCGCAAGGCTGCCGAGTTGTCGTCAACTACGCGGCGAGCGCTGGACCAGCCGAGGAAGTGTGCAAAACTATCAAAGCGTCCGGTGGGGACGCCATCGCGGTGCAAGCGAACGTGGCGAAGCAAGAGGAAGTCGACGCGTTGTTCAAAGCCGCAGTGGACGCGTTCGGTGAGGTGAACGTTTTGGTGAACAACGCGGGGATTACCCGAGATACTCTGATGATGCGCATGAAGTTGGCGCAGTGGCAAGAGGTCATCGACTTGAACTTAACCGGAGTGTTTTTGTGCACGCAAGCGGCGACTAAAATCATGGGGAAGAAGAAGCCGGTGAAAGGGAGAATCATTAACATCACCTCCGTGGTTGGTGTGACTGGAAACGCCGGGCAGGCGAACTACTCCGCGGCTAAAGCCGGGGTAATTGGGTTGACGAAAACCGTCGCGAGAGAATACGCCGGGAGAAACATTCAGTGCAACGCCATCGCGCCTGGGTTTATCGCGAGTGATATGACCGCGGAATTAGGACCGGAAATCGAAGCGAAGATCTTGACGACGATTCCAGCCGGGAAGTACGGTCAGCCGGAAGATATCGCGGGTATGGTGAGATTTTTGGCGTTGGATCCGGCGGCGGCCTATATTACCGGTCAAACTATCCACGTCGACGGCGGTATGGTCATGTAAGAGCTTAATTTCCCTTTCAATGCAACTATTACTTTAAATCATCGTATATAATACATACCCGCAAGTTTTCCCTATCGCTGGCGCTTTCAGTACTCCGCGCCAGACCGCCAGTCGCACACGCTTTTTTACTTTTTCCTCTTTGGGAGAGAAAAGAAAATCCCCAAATCAAAAGCGCTCTTTCATCGTCAAATCACAAAAAAAACGATGATGAACGACGACGACGACGACGAGAATGGAACCAAGTGCGTTCTCCCGGACTCTCTCCTCGCGTTAGCCAGAGACGTGCACTTGGTCTCCTATCGACCGTCCGACGACGTCTGCGTGCAAATCGTAAAAAAGTTTCCAATACGATGCATCTTTGATGCGCTGAAAAACGAATACAGTTGCGAAGAAGACGAAGAACAAAAAGAAGACGAAGAAAGCAATAATCTGGCGTTGCTCTGCGAGCTCGTCGTGAAACTGAGCAAATGCGCGCGCGTGCTCGACGTTTTGCTCCTCTCCGAAAGCGACGACGAGAGAGGCGGGTGCACTCGAGAGGACGTTTTGGATGAACTCACGAGAGGAATGATTTTAGAAAGAGAGGAAAATGTTCTTTTGCGTCGAGCGCGCGCGAACGCGCTCATGGAAATCATGTCGTATTGCTGTCGTCCTCGCGTGGGAACGAACGAAACGAACGATACGACCGAGGACATTTTCGATCGGCTTCTCCCAGATGTCGTGAAAGGGATGTTGGAGACTGAGGACGAAAAAGTGCACGCGGCGTTGGAGAGTGCGGCGTTGGCGGCGGCGAAAGAAGAAGGGAGACGCGGCGAGAGGAGGAGGACGAGAGTGAAAGATATGGTATTGGGGATGACGACGACATCGTCCGTGGCAAAAAGTCGAGCGTTGAATGCAATCGCCGCGTTGTCTTCCGAGCGCGCCGAAGAAGGAGAAGGAAACGGAAAGGAAAGAGATGAAATTGAGAGGAGGAGGAAAGAGATCGAGGCGTTTGAGGACACCGTGCTTGAATGCGCGCAGAGTAAAGACGCGTTGCTTTTAGCGGTATCGCTAGAAAGTTTAGGAGAGCTGTGCGAACGGGACGGAAAGGTAGCTTTGGGTGTATTTCGTAACGCTGGGTTGAGAGGAATGCTTTTTAAAGAAGAGAAAGACGACGGAGAAGAAAACGAAGAACAAGAGGAGGAACAATCAGTGCGACTTGCGAGTTTAACGTGCGCGGCGAGGGTGTGCGGCAGCGCGGTAGTAGCGTTGATAGGATCTAGAAGTGGCGACATTGGAAGAGACAGTGAACATAGCGATAACGATGTGGCATCTTTTGAAACGTGCGCGACGATATTCGTCGAAAAAGCAACGGCGATGTGTACGAATGGACGGAGTAACGATGAATCCTCCGCTGCTGCAGATGCGTTGGGAACTTTCTGTGCAATTGCGTTGTCGCCCTCTTCCCCTGTCACTTGTTTTACTATAGTTCAAGCGCTCATGTTGGACTCGTTGGAAACGTTGACGAATCGGTCGTTCCATAAATCGTGCGTTGCTTCCATTCACGCTTTGGCGAACGCATCCTTCTTCCCGGCTGAGATTATGCAAAAAATGAAGATGGAGAAAAGCGAGACGCTACAAGCGCGCTTCAAAAAGCTTAAAGTATTCGACGGTCCGACTGCTTCTTCTCTCCCAAGCGCAGAGAATGGTACCGTTGCATTTGAGACGCAACTTCGCACGAGTTGTTATTCGGCTTCGTCGTATCGCGGTTCGCCGGCTGAAGCCATCGCGAAAGCGCTTGCAAACACTCCGGGGGTGCGAGGAAACGAAAACGACGTTCAGAAACGCATAGCTTTATACAGATTAGCGCAAAGTTTAGGCACACGTGCGTGGTTCGCGAGAGATTGTTTGATGTCATCCTCCACGGAAGTTTTGATTAGCTCGAAAAACCTTCCTTTCGAGCCGACGAGTGAAGCTATGCGTTGGAGAATGTCAGCTTTGAAAGCCATAGCGTTAGGCGCTATGGAGGCGAGAGCGTTGGACATGATTGACGAGAGTCAGTACATTCAAATTAAAAGTACGAGCGAAATGAATCCGTTCTTAGGCGTTGGTGGCATTTCTAAAGCGGCAGCTATCCCGGACGTGGCGACGCTTCCGCGGTAAAGTAGTAAAATAGTAGGAAAAAAGTAGTCATTAAAATGTATTCAAAAGGTAAAATATCTCATAATCATAATCCTTCCAAAGTAAGAGACTCCTCTCTTCTTCTTTGTGCCTCCAAAATACATATGTATCGCGCACGAGTACCTGTACGCGCAAAAGAAAAAATATTACTTACGCGCTGCTTTGGAGAGCTTTTTCATCGCTCTGTTTCTCGAAATGATGTTCTTCAAACTGTCGTGATTGATGTTATCCGAGGTGGAAAGTTCTTGCCACTGGTTCAAGGAAATTGTCGATGCCTCGAGTTCAGCGGTGGTTTTCTCTCTGCCTTCCATGATGCGATCATCGAGATGAGGATCCGCAGCTCGCATCAAGAAGAGAGTCATGGAGTGAATTTCTTCCTCGCTGAAGAGCTCTTTTTGTAACCTGCCATTGGCGTTATTGTTCTCGAACTGATCGGAAAAGCACGACGTGACAACCTCTTTGAGTTCTGCAAAGTCCAATTGACCTTGACCGTCTTTATCCGCAACTTTAAACGCTCTTGACGCCACGATACTTTGCGCCGTGTATCTTGCCGCTTCGAGTTGAATATCGCACTCTTCTTGAATGAACGTTTTGTACGTTTTGGACAAGTCGCCCAAGCCATACTTAGCCACAAGATTTACAACGGTTCCCGCGACGCCTAACAAGACCAAACCAGACGTCAACGTCAAAATGATGAAGATGGGATCTAGCTTTCCGACCAAACCGTTTTGTTGAATGTCGAACAAGATGCCGTACTTGTACATATCTTGATAATATCCTCCGGGTTCACCGGAGGTACTGTCGATTGGATCGTTCAAATCCGTCGGATCGGGTCTGTATGAAACTTCCTGACCTTTCGAGAACCAGCCGAGAACGGGCGACACGGTCACGATCGCGTATACCTCATCGTCGCCCATTTTCGTGTGCACTTCCTTGTCCAAATCGTAGTTGAAATATCGCACCAAAATATTCAAACGAACACCAGATAAACGAGGGTATGGATATTTGCCCGTGCTGTCCAAAGTCCCATCGGCGCCCGCTCCAGTCAACCCTTCCAACGTCCCTTCAAAATCTCCGGGTTGCTGGTCAAACGGTTTGTCCAAATCCACGCCAGCTAAGTCCAACCACTGTTTCATGGTCAACGAAACCGACGACCCAGGAGCAAACTCGTACTCGTTCGTGTCCGAATCTTTCTTTCGCACGTACGTTTTCGGTTTCGCCCCGGAATAATCTCCAGAAGTCGTATCGTATGCGTGATCGAATGACATGGAGCTCCCTTCCATGCCGGGAATCATGTAGTTATACTCCTTCATATGCGTGCATCTGCCTTCGATAATTTGCTGCGCTTCTTCACCGCCGAAGTTCGCCTTCACCGCCGCGTCCGGGCAAGTATACGTCGTCACTCCACCCACCGTGCTCGCAGTTGCTTCGTACCTCGCCACCAAAGTCTGGTGCGCGTGCGTCGCAAAGAACATCACGTTCCCGGTCGGCAACTTTGATATCATCTCCGCCGCGTTGAAATATCCGCACTTCATGTTGTCGTACACGTACGTCTTGGAATAGTTAAACTTGTACACGCTCAGATCTTGGCAAATCCCGTTCGTCGACGCGGTCTTCTGCAACGCGTAAAAATTGTCACCGCCGCTCCCCCACGCGGACGCCACCCCGACGGGCACTTCAGTCATGATGTACGTTTTCCCATTCACGAGGGACGTGACAACGTACGCCAAGACCAAACCAAGCAACGCGTAATAGAGCAACGCCAAACGCCAATCGCGAATTAACGTTCTCTTTTCCGTCAAATACGACAGCTCTAGGACGTTTTTACGCAGAAATTTCACTAAAGGTGTCATTGCGATTCGATGTGGATATAAGGTATATGCGTTCTTTCAATCTTACGTCGCCTTCGATGCGCGCACTCTCACACCGACGCGCGCGTAAAAAGTGGCTGCGGATTTGAATTTTAACTGAATCTTGACCTTTTTCCCCCCTTTAGGGTGTGAAAATTAAAGTGCTCTGGCGGTTTTTCGTGGAAACTATGTATATAATAATGAAAACGTTTGTATTACAATGTGTGCGCTGTGCCCGCGTCTGCGCGGCGACGACGACCTCGAGACTCTTTAGCCTCTCTTTCAATCTTCAGCGCATCCGCGCGCACACAACTCTCGTGATTTTTCTTCTCTTTTTCTTTCCAAAGGCGCCCGACCTCTTCTCGCGCCGCCTTCCACGCGGCTCTTCTCGGCGCTTTCCTTTCCTTTCCTTGCTCTTTTCCGAATCACATTACGCGGCCGAGTTTGCGTCGTGTCGTAAACCTAAAATCTTCTTTCTCGTTTCCACGTCGCACCCTTCCGCGACGGACTCGTAGTCCACGGTCATTTGAACGGAAGAGGAGATTGGCATGACGAGCTGCGAAATTTGGTTCAAAAAGTTCAACTTGAAGTTGACATCCGGGCACCCCGTGCCGGTGACAAAGAACGCCGTGTTCTTGTCCTTCTTTTTGTTGATGTGCGTGATGTAGTTATTGACGACGCTTTGGTCGGCGACGCCGATTTTGGCGGACAACTCGCTCAATTTCGGAATGACGTGCTCTTCTAAGAACCCTCTCTCCGCGTCTTCGCCTCGGTAACTCGCCTCGGCTTTTTGCCACACGTTCAACAACTTCTTCGCCTCTTTACTCGGCTTGGCCATGATCATTTTCGTGTTGACCGTTTTCTTCGCGGCGGATTTAAATCCGTAATCCGAAGAGACGACCACGTCGTGGTCCAACAACTGATCGTGGATCGTTTGCATCGGGTTGCCGGTAAACACCACGTCCGGCTCTAAAAACACCGCCGTGTAATCCGCGTTGACCAACGTATACAACGCGTGCACTCTTCTCCAACTCAACATCGACTTCAATTCGTCCGCATCGGCGTTCTTCGCGCCTTTGTGCAACAGATCGTGTAAACTCTTATCCACGAAAATATCAATCGGATATTCCTTCGCTTGTTCTTGAATGTAATCCTTGGTCTGGTCGTCGGCGACGATGATGGTCCAGTACGGAAGCACCCCAGGCGCGACGTTCTTCAAGGAGAGCATCATCAAGTTTGCAAAAAACCAATACTGGTGGTTGCAGAAAGTGATGATGCGAAATTTCGATCCGCCACTCGCCGAGACTAACTTGTTCACGTGTTTCACCAACCCTTTTATTTCGCCTTCCTCGTTGGTCAGGTGCTTCTTCCCGAGCGATTCGTAGTGGTCGTTGCCCAATAATCCCGCGGCGACGTCTTTAAAGTTCCCGACGGTATTTCCACCGCCGTTAGCAATAGCCGGCGCGGAATATCCCTTGTGTCCGCCTAAAGACGACACGATCGTCGCGTTGCTGTTGTTGTTGTTGTAGTTCAACGAAGAGTGGCTCAAGACAGATCCGAGGACGAGCAAAGAGCACAGGACGAATCCCAACCCAAAATGTTTCAAACTCACGTTACGAGAGGCAAACCAACGCTGAATTCCTCCCACCAGATGCTCCTCGCCGCCGTTCACGCGTATCATCGCCTCTTCTTCGTTATTATTGTTGCTGCTGCTCGTCGTGGCCAACAAAGGCGCGTTCTCTTGCCCGCGCGTCATCGTGTTCATTTTTGTTTCTCTCTCTTTCTCTTTCCCCGCGGCTCAAAATTTCCCCACCAGCTTCTCCTTTTCTCTTTTTTTTTCTCTCTCTCTCTTTGTTTTCCTCTCGTTGTTGTGGTTTACAAAACCAGGAGGAACGCGGGCGATGCGTTATATATCTCTATCTATCTCTCTCTCTCGTTCTCTCTCGATGCGCAGCGTGTGTGCGCGTACAGAGCAGCGAAGCGGGAACACAAAATTTTTGCGTCTCTCGTGTTGGGGAAAGAGAGAAAAAACCATCCGTCTCAGTTTAGGGTTTTTACAATCTTTAGGGTTTAGTTTAGGGTTTAATAGTTTTTGAGAATTTTTCTGGCATAGAAAAGTTTTATCAGAGAGAGAAAAGAAGAAGAAGAAGAAGAAGAGATGGCCGCTGCGGCCAAGAAGCGAGGCGCCGCTGCCACGAGGCGGTCGCCCGCCGCCGCCGCCGCCGGTGGTGGTGGTGGCTCTTTCGGCGAGAACGACGATGGGATTATTCATCGCCGCTCGAAACTGGATGAGAAGAACCCGTGCGTCGTGCTTTTTGTTTTCTTTTTTTTCTCATCGTCGCTTTCGGTTGTGTGTGTTCCCTGCCGCCGTCAAAATCGGAAAAAGCGGTTACGCGACAAAATCTCGTTTCTCTCCGTGCACTCACATCTCTCTCTCTCTCTCTCTCTCTCTCTCTTTCTGCAGTGTCGTGGAGCGCATCCCGGTGTACTTTATGCCTCGTCTCGATGACGACGACTTTGGTTCCGACGACGACGACGACGACGACGACGACGACGACGAAGATTTCGACGACCAAAAAGAAAAAGAGGAAGCCAAGAAAAAGGGAAAAAGAAGACGAATAGACCAAGCGATCGTGTCGTACCCTTTGCGACCTCCAAACCGGCCGTATTTGACGACGAAGTGTAAATCAATTTTGCATAAACCGATCGCGGGATGGTTTGAGATGAAGGTTCCGACCAAGGAAGAGAATGTCGTCGACCTCGCGGCGCAACGCGGCCGCGGCGGCGGCAGGAAGAAAGAAGAAGAGGAGGAGGAAGAAGAAGAGACGGTGGTCTTGCGTTCGGAGCAACGAACATCGATGGAGAAACATGAGAGTCAAAAATCAGTTTTGGTTGCCATGATAAACGAAAAAGGAGACTTGTTTTTGACGCCAGCGAACGTGAGTCACCAGATGCGACCGTCGTTTACGCACATCGTCGGGGGGAGCGGCGGGGCGCACACTGCGTTTCAAAAGCAACACCAACAAAAAGTCAAACAGGAGGAGGAAAACCACGAAGAGGCGACGGAGACGGTGCAAGAGGAAGAGTGGAGAATTGCGAGAGAGGAGCAAGAGGCTCTTGAAAATGAAAGAAGGAGAGCAATGACGGCAGCTTCTACTGCTACTAAAATTGTTCCAGTGAGCGTCTCCATCAAAGCGAACGAAACAGAAAGGCAACAAGAACGAAGAAAAAATTCCTACCAGTTTCAAAATTCTGAGCGCGAAAAAGAGATGTGGAGTGAATTAGAACCGTCGTATAAGTCAAGCGAGTACATGAAAGCTGTCGTAGAGGACTTGTTCTCGAAGAAAACCTCGGATTGGTGCGGCGATAGAATGGTCGGCGCGCGAGAGTATTTAGACACCATGTGCCCAATGCGAGGGAAAGCTAGAAGAGATTTACCAGATTCCGACGACGACGGCGACGGCGACGGCGACAACGACGATATTATTGCAAGAACTTATAAGAATAGGAATAGAGAAAATCCAGCGCACATTGAAATTAAAATTGACGACGATGCCGAGGACGAAGACGCCGAGAACAACGACGATGGAATGGACATAAACGAGAAAGATGATAACAACGATGAAAACGAAGAGGAACGCTTAAACAACGACAATTCGGGCGATTTCGACGATGTATTCGTTGATGGATTCCAAATACGAGACGTTTTGAATTTTAAAACGGTCGATGAACGCTTGGACGAGCTCTTCGCGCGATCTGGAACTTCCTTTATGAAGTTTTCGGGCATCAAGAAGCTCGCGCCCAGAAATACGAAACAGAGGGAGTTACTCTCCGCCGTGGCCGCGAAAGCGTCTTTAGTCAACGGCGTTTGGGTGGTTAACTCTGCGTTGCGTTCTTTAGGCGATCGGAACTACGAACGCGTTAGAGATTCCGTCCTTTGTAGCTTCTCCCGAGGGAAGAAAATTTCAGTGAACGACGGCCACAACGCCACGAAGGAAGAAGAACGTTTGCGACAGAAAGCGTTGAGCGAACTCGGCGCGGCTGTTCGTGGACCGGCAAACCAAGGAACACTGTTCGAGTTCTACCCAAGTCGCGATGATTTATTCTCGCGAAAGTACGATAACGTCGTCATGCAACAAAAGAACAGATGGGAACACATCTTGGGTTTCTTTGAGAGAGGAAAAAACTTTTCGCCGTTTGAATATCTCTTGAAAGGGCCGGAAGTACCCGACGTGGACGAGAACGCGAGAAAAACAACTAGACGAGCGTGCGAAACAATACTAAAACCCTGTTTTGGTTCTAGTACCGCCTCTTCGAAAAAACTCGAATCGTTACCGACCGTATCAGACATCCGAGACGTTTTGAAGCGCTGCAATTCTCGATACCATGCGCTTCGCGAGCCAGAGTTGTTGCGTCTCATCTCTCCGGAACCTTTGATTGTGATCGGAGGTCACGTCGTAGGCTTTCATCGCGTGATGAATACGAACAGTACCACGACCAACGAAGAAACGCGGACGAAACGCGCGATTATTCGTGAATTAATGCTCTCCACAAGCGGGAACATCAAGAAAGAATCAGTTTTGAAAGCGTGCGAGAAAATTATCAATGTCGACGCGGCGAAAGTCTTGCAGGAAATGTGCACATCCAGCGGCGGCGTCTGGTCGATTGATTTGGCGAAATGAATTCTATAGAAACAATCAGCGGATGAGATTACGCGTAAGAAGCGCAAGCTTTCAACGCACTCACCAACGTAATTATAGTAAAAACATAAAAGATGCTTAAATAATACAATACATTTGAGTTGGCAAACCACTCTTCCCCTAAAATTTTGTGTGCATAATGTAAGTTACTCCCTCCCTCTTCTTCACCATCTTCACCTTTTTCCTACGCGACTTTTTACGCATTATTCTGATCCATACACGTCCCCAACCCCGGTATAGGGGGTTACCGAAATTTCACCCGCGCCGTACTTTGCGACGAATTCTTGAGTCGTCAAATCCTTGTCCTCCGGGTCCACCTCGTATGAATCTATGTATCTTTGCATTACCTTGACAAAGTGCTGCGCGTGCTGTTTCAACCCATTTGTTGTGATGGCCTCTTTCACGTATTGCGTAGCTCTCTTCGAAATCGCTTTGATCTCGTCCGGGTTATTCATTGCCCAAATGTACTGCTTCTTCAAATCGGACATGTCTTCCATGATCGGAACGTAATGCACCCACGGCTTGACGTCGTCGTAAAACGAATCTCTCATAGCCGTCTCGTGGTGAAACAACACGCCTGGCATGGCCAAAAACTTAAACGTGGACAACCACGATGTACCACCGCCGCCTCCAATGTCCAACAAGAATTTGAACTTTTCAAAATCGCAGTTGTCATACAACTTTTCGCGATCAAACATCGGCAACTTGTTCTCCAAGCAGTTCGACTGCGGCGACCTTATGTTGTTCGCGCTAAACTTGCAGTCAAACTTGTCCGGCTCAAGAGCGGACAAAATGACCGCTCTCAATCTCGGCGGGCAATTCCACGCTTCACCTTGTAAATCGCCCGGAATTCCTTGTCGGAATACTTCTCTTTTAATTTTGTCCACGTCCACTCCTGGTTCGCACAAACCCGCGTGTTGCGTGAACCTGTTCGCATCCACGGTCCCGATATCCGCGTATTGCTCCAAATAGTGCCAATCTGAACCTCTCCATACAACCTTATTGATCAAGTTATCGAAAATCTCGTCAAAACTCTCCCCGTCTTCGCCGTGCTCCACGATATCCAATCTCTTCCCGTTCGCGCACATCGGCAAATCCGGATCCTCTTTCTCCTGGGAGAACCAATCGCACATTTCAAACTTCTTCGGATCGTACGCGTGCGCAATGCATGGCGCAAATGGCAACGTCGGAGCTTGTTCTAATCCGCTCACTTTCCACTTATCCTTCGGCACCGTCCCGAACGAAAACATCTTACTCGGCAACGTCGGGCACCCGTTCAACTCGCCGACGCACTTATCCTGCGGATAATCTTGCGTGACCCACGCAAAATGAAACGGATCTTTGCCTTTAGTGAACCTATCCCCAAACTCTCTCGGCATGATCGCGTCTAAAAACATCAGCGCGCCGGTCGATCTATCGTCGATGTTCTCCGGGTACCCGTTCTGCGCGATCGTCCACGACTTCCACCCTTCCTGTTCGCTCCAAGTGGTCAAGTGCGTCGGCATTCTCTTCTGCTCCGGGAGTAACATATTTCTCGTTTCGATGATATCCGAAAACGTCGACGTTCGACGTCGGCGCGAGCCGAGATGCGCCAAATCCGATAATCCCAACCGCGGGTTTCCGCCGCTCGCGAGAGATCCTCCCGCTGCTGCTGATGATGATGATGATGTCGCTTTCAGAAGCGCCACGGAGAACGCGGCTACGGAGACGGTCGCGATCGCGATGGATTTCAACACGGACGACCCAATCTTCGCCCTTGAAGAAGACGAAGAAGACGTCGACTCCGCGCTGGCATCTTGGTCAAAACACGCGTCCTCGTCGATGGTCAGCAGCCGCGTGCTTTCATCGTTCGTCGAAAACCGCATCATTTTATTCCGCGGCCCCTCAACAATTTTGTGCGCGATGATGACTCTCTCACTTTTTTCTTTTCAAAACCCCCGCGCGCGCGCGAGCCCACACAGCTGCTCTCACAAAAGTTACGCGCACACGCACACTCTCGAGACGCTCTTTCTCTTCTTCTTCGCGAAGAGTTTCTGAGAGAGAGAGAGAGAAATAAAGCGACGCTTTTTTGAATGAAGCGCGTGATGATTATAACGCAGAACTCTCATCGGTGATGGTGTTAAAGTAAAAATCTTTAAAACCCTAAATGCGCTGCGACTTTTTTCTCATTGGAAAAAAAGTAACACATAGGTTTCCTTCCAGGTC
>Ga0255765_1000038_pt1 | contig 137484 bp, 126 predicted proteins | sample 041ome_8_FD_179965 | JGI IMG/M metagenome (GOLD analysis project Ga0255765, IMG submission 179965) | Coastal salt marsh microbial communities from the Groves Creek Marsh, Skidaway Island, Georgia - 041407BS metaG (version 2) | ecosystem: Environmental > Aquatic > Marine > Intertidal zone >...
CTAAACATGTCTCGTAAAGGGCTGTTTGGGCTGCTAAAAAAACTTCATGCCCTCCGTGGTTCTCATATCCTATTGGAGCGTCCCCCAGTCTACTTCTGAGTAATTGAACTCCCTCATACCTTCTTTGTACAATATTTAAAACGCTTTGTTCACCCTGACGGTCTATGTCGGACAAAATTTCAGAAATACTACCAAAGCAAGTAAATCCTGCATTTTTAGTACTTGCCCCATGTGGCAAAATGCCTTTTTCAAAGACTACAATTGTAGATTTAGGATATTTTTCTCTTAAAGAAAGGGCACAGCTTAAACCGACTATACCACTTCCAATTACAGCATAATCTATATTTGACAACCAGTGTTTGTGCTCCCAGTAACTCAGTGCGTCCATGCTTAAAAATACTACATTTTCCAATAATTTTTGGACACATTTAAATCAAAAAATCACCCCTAAAAAGCAAACGCTTCTCGGGGGTGATGTATACTTAAGTATCTGTTGGGTTAAAATCACCCAGGCTCTTTGACTATTTAATCAATGGAATCCATCACAAAATCTTCCATGAATTTAGTAGTGTAATTGCCCGCCAAATAATCCGGATGATCCATAAGTTGTCTGTGGAATGGAATAGTTGTCTTAACGCCTTCAATCACGAATTCGTCTAAAGCCCTTTTCATTTTGTTAATAGCCTCTTCCCTAGTTTGTGCCGTTGTAATTAACTTGGCAATCATAGAGTCATAATTTGGAGGAATCACATAGCCGCTATACACATGGGTGTCTAATCTAATCCCGTGCCCCCCTGGTGTGTGGAGGGTAGTGATTTTTCCCGGACTCGGTCTAAAGCCATTATACGGGTCTTCAGCATTAATCCTACATTCTATGGCGTGTAGTTTTGGGTAGTAATTTTTTCCAGATATTGGCACCCCTGCAGCCACTAATATTTGCTCTCTAATCAAATCGTAATCTACTACTTGTTCTGTAATAGGGTGCTCAACCTGAATTCTAGTATTCATTTCCATGAAGTAAAACTTCCTGTGTTTGTCTACCAAAAACTCTATGGTTCCAGCGCCTTCGTATTTAATATATTCTGCTGCTTTTACCGCAGCATTCCCCATTTCTTCTCTCAATTTATCAGTCATAAATGGAGAAGGGGTTTCCTCTGTTAGTTTTTGGTGTCTGCGTTGCACCGAACAATCTCTTTCAGACAAGTGACATGCTTTTCCAAACTGATCTCCAACTACCTGAATCTCAATGTGTCTAGGCTCTTCTATCAGTTTTTCCATATACATCCCTCCATTACCAAAAGCTGCTGTAGCTTCTTTTACAGCGCTTTCGAATAATTTTACCATGTCTTCTTCTTTCCAAACGGCGCGCATTCCCTTTCCTCCTCCACCAGCAGTGGCTTTAATCATAACAGGATAACCCACTTTTTTTGCTGTGGCAATGGCGTCCTTAACATCCGTTAAAATACCCGCAGAACCAGGGACACAGGGCACTCCTGCTTTTTTCATGGTTTCTTTAGCAGTGGCTTTGTCGCCCATTTTATCTATTTGATCTCCCGATGCGCCAATAAATTTAATACCATGCTCAGCGCAAATTCTTGAAAACTTTGCGTTTTCAGACAAAAACCCATAACCAGGGTGAATGGCGTCTGCATTGGTAATTTCGGCCGCAGCAATAATATTTGGAATTTTCAAATAAGACTCGCTACTCGGTGCAGGCCCTATACAAACCGCCTCGTCTGCGAATCTCACATGAAGACTTTCCTCGTCTGCCTTGGAATATACCGCAACAGTCTTAATTCCCATTTCTTTACAGGTTCTGATAATCCTTAAGGCTATCTCTCCCCTGTTTGCAATTAATATCTTCTTAAACATAGTAGCGCTATTTATAATATATGAAATATGTTAGCCTTTAAAGGCAAATTAAGAAGGATCTACTACGAAAAGTGGCTGATCAAATTCTACTGGGGAAGAGTCGTCTACCAAAATCTTAACAATCTTACCCGACACTTCTGACTCAATGTCGTTAAATAATTTCATGGCTTCAATCACACAAAGTACATCTCCTTTTCCTATCTCACTTCCCACCTCAACAAAATTGGGTTTGTCTGGAGAAGGCTTTCTGTAAAAAGTTCCAATAATGGGCGATTTTATTGTAATCAAATGGTCTTCGTTAGCTGGGGCAGCTTTTGTGGCTGGCGCCGATGCCTCAACTGCTGCTGCCACAGGAGCCGTAGCCATTGGCATTTGTTGCATGTACACGGGCTCAGAAACAGCCGTTCCTAAAGGACCTGTTCTGATAGTGATTTTAATTTCTTCTGTCTCTAATTTAACTTCACTGGCTCCTGATTTAGCCACAAATTTAATGAGGTTCTGAATTTCTTTAATATCCATTTTAATAAGGTTTAGTTGCGTTAAAGTGTTAGTTGTCGTAGGCCCATGTCAAATATATAGAACCCCACGTAAAGCCTCCACCAAAAGCGGCAAAGACCAGTTTATCTCCTTTTTTTAATTGATTTTCGTAATCTGCCAATAACAGTGGTAAAGTAGCAGAAGTAGTATTCCCGTATTTGGCAATATTGTTCATTACCTTTGAAGAATCTAACTCCATTCTTTTAGCTGTAGCGTCAATAATTCTGTTGTTAGCCTGATGCGGCACCAACCAATCTACTTGATCTTTTGTGAGTGTGTTGCGCTCCATTATTTTAGCGGCAGCGTCTGCCATATTAGAAACGGCAAACTTAAATACAGTTTTCCCGTCTTGGTAAACATGGTGTTGCTTGTTTTGAACCGTCTCAATGGAGGCGGGCAACAACGAACCACCTGCTTCCATTTTTAGAAAGTTCCTTCCTATTCCGTCGGACCTTAGGTATTCATCTTGTAATCCGTAACCTTCGTTGTTGGGCTCAAAAAGAGCCGCTCCTGCACCATCTCCAAAGATAATACAAGTAGCCCTGTCCGTGTAGTCAATAATAGAAGACATTTTATCTGCACCAATCAAAAGTACTTTCTTATACCTCCCTGCCTCAATATATGCTGCAGCTGTAGACATTCCATACAAGAAACTTGAACAAGCGGCCTGTAAATCATAAGAAAAAGCATTAATAGCGCCTATTTCTGAAGCCACATAGGCGGCAGTAGAAGCTACTAAAAGGTCTGGAGTAGCTGTAGCTACAAGCACTAAATCTATGGTATGAGGATCTAATTGTTTCTTTTCAATAAGGTCTTTGGCTGCCTGAATAGCCAGATAAGAGGTTCCTTTATCTTTGTCTTTTAGAATTCTACGCTCTTTAATACCTGTCCTAGTGGTAATCCATTCATCGTTGGTCTCCACCATGGTCTCTAAAAGTGCGTTTGTTAACACAAAGTCTGGAACGTAAGATCCCACAGCTGAAATGGCTGCATGTAATTTTGTCATTCGAATTGGTTTGTTTTTAAGCGAAATATGCTGAAAAATGATTCAAAATTCGTGAAAATTAATCATTTTACATCACTTTTTAGTGTTTTTTACAATATTTAAAGGGTTTTAAGCGATTTTTATATCATCTCAATTCCTATTTAAAAAAACAATCTTTGATTATATAACCTAAAGTTTATGTCATAAAAAAACTCCCACTTAAAAAAGTGGGAGTTATTTGAACCTAAAAACGTTTACTTAGGCAGTAGCTACCTCAGTGTTGTCTATAAGCACTTGACCTCTGTAGTATAATTTACCTTCGTGCCAGTGTGCTCTATGATACAGGTGCATTTCACCCGTTGTTGGATCTTTAGCAATAGTAGGGGCTACTGCTTTGTAATGTGTTCTTCTTTTGTCTCTCCTTGTTTTGGAAATTTTTCTCTTTGGATGTGCCATAACAATTCCTATTTATCCGTTAATAACTTTTTTAGAGCGTCCCATCTAGGGTCCGTCTCTTCTATTGCTTCTTTTTGTTCCTTTAGTTCTTTAACTCCTAATTTTTCTAGGGTTTCAAGTGCCTCAGATTTTAATGTTCCGTCTAATACACCTGGATGTACTTTTTTGGCGGGTAATGCCAAAACAATCATTTCGTAAATATATTGTGATACATCTACTTGGTGTTCTCCATGAGGAAGCACTAAAAGTGCTTCGTTTTCATTGTCAAAAACCTCTCCAAATTTCACGACTAAATCTAATGAAGATTGCAGCGGGAGATCGAAAGGTTCATTGGTAGTGTCGCAGTTTACACGAACACTTCCACTGACTTCAAATGCCAATTCCATCATGGTACTTAACTTCTTCAATGTCACGTGAACACTGAGTTCAGCGGCATTAAAATCATTAAAATCATATGCGTTAAAGAACGTGTTGTCTATGGCAAATTCGAACTGGTGCTTTCCTTCTTTAAGTCCTGAAAATGGAATATGATACTCCCTATTTTTCATTATAAATTAGATTAAACGCACCTCTCTAGTAAGCCAAAAGGCGGGTGCAAAGATACTATTATTATACTAACTACCAAGCATTAAGGAAATTAAAAATTATTTTTGTGTTGGTGGTTTATAGTGGCTTTTCTTAGTGGGCCTCTTCTCGACAATTTTAGCTTTTTTCAAAGGATTTTCCATAAGGGTTTTATACATGGTCCTATGCTTAAAAATCTTTATGGCTGCATACACCGCAGCTGAAAATGAAGTGTGATCTGCCACACCTTTACCCGCTATATCATAAGCAGTTCCATGGTCTGGTGAGGTTCTCACCTTTGATAATCCTGCAGTGAAGTTCACCCCATTGCCAAAAGAAAGGGTTTTAAAGGGAATTAACCCTTGGTCGTGATAGGCGGCGAGTATCGCGTCAAATTGAGTGTAATTTTTAGAGCCAAAAAAGCTATCGGCCGCGTAGGGGCCAAAAACCAAAGATCCTCCATGGGCAATTTCAGCAATGGTCGGGATAAGAATGTCTTGGTCTTCTTTTCCAATAACGCCCTGGTCCCCGTTGTGTGGGTTTATACCCAACAAGGCTACTTTGGGTTTTCTAATCCCAAAATCTTGTTCTAAAGACTTTAATATCGTTTTTATTTTAGATTTAATAATTTCAGGGGTGATATGACTAGACACTTCACTCACAGCTACATGGTCTGTTAATAATCCAACCCTAAGAGAATCTGACACCATAAACATGAGGCTCTCCCCGCCGAGTTCCTGAGCCAAATAATCTGTATGTCCCGGAAAACTGAAAGTCTCACTTTGAATATTACTCTTGTTTATGGGCGCAGTAACCAAGACGTCAATGCTTCCCTCCTTCAGTGCTTTTGTGGCTGCTTCTAAAGATTTTAAAGCGTATTCACCCCCTAACTTGGTCTCTTTACCAAAATGTATTTCAGGAACCTCTTTCCAAATATTGACCACATTAAATTTACCTTCTATGGCCTCTGAGGCACTAGCCACACCCTGATACACAAGCTGGGTGCCTAATTGTTGTTGGTGCTGTGCTAAGGTTTTGCTAGATGCAAATACCACAGGGGTACACAATTCTAATGTCCTAGGGTCTTCGAAAGTTTTTAAAATAACTTCGCAGCCTATTCCATTTAAATCTCCTATTGAAATTCCAACTTTTATTTTTGCATTATCCTGCATGCTATATCTGGCTTTATAAGTAAATTTGCTGGGTAAAATTAGACAATAAAAACGAACCATGTTTACTGGAATAATTGAAACTTTAGGAAAAGTAGTTGGAATAGATGCAGAAGGAGGTAATATGCACCTAAGCATTGAAACACCTTTAGCGAATGAGTTAAAAATTGATCAGAGTGTTGCACACAATGGAGTATGTTTAACGGTGGTAGAAAAAACATCCAAACAATACACGGTAACTGCTATTGCAGAAACATTAGAAAAAACATCCTTAAATCACTTTAAAGTGGGCCAACTAATTAACCTTGAACGCGCCATGATATTAGGTAGTAGATTGGACGGGCATATAGTCCAAGGTCATGTAGACCAGACAGGAGTTTGTTCAGGGCTTAAAGAAGAAGACGGGAGCTGGGTATTCACCTTTACCTACGATCCAGACAAAAGCAATGTGACTATAGAAAAAGGATCTATTACCATAGATGGAACCAGTCTAACTGTAGTAAACTCTCAAAAAAACAGCTTTTCTGTGGCCATTATACCCTACACCTATGCGCATACTTGTTTTCAACAATACGAAATAGGTACCGTCGTAAACTTGGAGTTTGACGTAATTGGAAAATACGTGAAGCGTTTGTTAGAGGTAGGAAAATAGAATCGTTAGCAAACACTTTTAAGGGCGTCATAACAATCCATCATTGTTTAAGCACTTTCTAATTGGGCCCTAAAATCTGCAATAAGCCTCAATGCTGCTTCCTCAAATTCTTGCGGGACAGCCATTTTAATGGTAGATTCTGTTCCGCCAGCAAATCCTGCTAAAACACCCGAAACCTGTTCGTTTTTCTCCACAAAAGGAATCCCATGATCTTCAAAAACTCCTTTAAGTAATAAAACTGCCATGGCGTTCCCTGTAAAAATTTCCCTATATGTGCTGCTCATTTGAATGATCTTTTTATCTAAAATAAGGCATTTCATACAAAACCACAAAATTAAACCTTAATGAAAATTTTCTTTTGATACATAAAGGACGCCATGAACACATAAAAAGCACAGACCGTTATAGCGTAAAGCAAAGAAGACAAGGCGGGATCTACGGCCTGGTGCAGGTATATTTTTTCAAATAAAACTCCGTGAATACTACTTCCATTGATTGGAATTAAATAAAACAATTTAGTGACAAAACTAGACGTAAAATAAATAGCAATCGCATTCGAACCTACTTTGGAAAACACCCTTCCAAAGGTGAGTTTTTTCACTTCACGCAAGTAAAATAAAGTCCCTAACATTAGATTGGCCCAACCAGCTGTAACCAGCACAAATGAACTGCTCCAAAGGGCTTTATTAATGGGAAAACTCAAATCTAATAAATGCCCTAAACCGAGCAAAACAATACCCGATATAAACAAAAGGGAGGCTTTTTGATAGGTGTTAGACCGCAATATGTCTCCCGCTAATGTGCCCAGCAATGCCGTTGCAATTGCAGGTAAAGTACTGAGTATACCCTCAGGGTCATAGTCTGGTTTCCACATATGAGAACCCAATAATTTCAAGTCTATAAAATTGGCCCAATTGTTCACTGCTCTTTCATAGGTAGGAGCCACCCCTTCTATAGGGAGAAAACCCATCCATAGCCAATACGCCAACAAAATAATTCCAATAATCAATGCAGTACTTCTTTTGCTGCCCAAGAGATATGTTACACTGGTAAAGAAAAAAACAAGTCCTATACGTTGAAGCACTCCGGGAAAACGAATGCTTTCAAAATCTTCAATAAAGGGAAAACTAATGGTAAATGAGCCTAGAAAAAGACCTAGCCCAATAAGTTTTAAACTCCTTTTGGACAATTTTAAAAAAACAGGGGGGTTTAATTTCTTGTCTTTATAGGAGAGTGAGATTGACACGCCAACTATAAAAAGAAAGAAAGGAAAAACCAAATCTGTAAGGGTGTATCCGTGCCAGGGGGCGTGTAAAAAAGGGGCGTAAACAGCAGACCAAGTGCCAGGAGTATTGACCAAAATCATAAGCAATATGGTGGCTCCCCTAAAAATATCTACCGAAGGTACCCTTTTGTTAAAAATCATAAAATAGATTTTTTTAAGGTTTTCCAAACTTTGAGTAATAAAACTCCAGCTACAATTACTGCCAGCGTTAAGCCAGAGGCCAAAGTGTAATTACCATAGATCCAATTACCTGTTGCAAACATACAGCCATAAACAAGTATTGCACCTAAAATCATCGCTAAAATACCAGAAGGAACCGACCATTCCTGAGGTTTTAATTGGCCTTCGGAAATGGCTTTTTCTTGTTGTGTTTTCCAGCCAGGACCTCCAGGCTGAGTTTGCTTGTAAAATCTATCCAAGGTTTCTTCCCTCTCGGGCGATGTTAGGAAAGTGACCGCAATCCAAACAATAGAAGTCAGCAGTACCACTAAGGGGAATTTAGCCCAAGAGGGAAAAACACCATCTAATCCATCTCCGCCAAAAAAAGTGGTTCCTAAAGAGCCAAAATTAAACAGTATAGACAGTACCCCAGAAACAATCATAGCAGATATTTCACTCCACGCATTTATACGCCACCAAAACCACCTAAGAATAAAAATAAGCCCAGTTCCTGCGCCAAACATTAAGATAATGTCAAACAATTGAAGGGCATTTGTCAGGGTAAGTGCTAAGAAACCACTTGCCACCATCAATAAAACAGTGGCTATTCTACCCACCATAACCATTTGTTTTTCAGTGGCATTGGGCTGAATTTCTAGTTTATATACATCGTTTACAATATAAGAAGAACCCCAATTTAAATGGGTGGAGATTGTAGACATATAAGCAGCTCCAAGAGAAGCCATAACCAGACCGAGTAAGCCACTGGGTAATTTGGTGAGCATGGCAGAGTACGCCAAGTCATTCCCTAATTTGTCTGCAGCTACATTGGGAAAGGCCGTTTGGATAGATAGCAAATCTGGGTAAACCACCATAGAAGCTAAGGCCACTATGATCCATGGCCAAGGACGCAATGCATAATGCATGATATTAAAGAAAAAAGTAGCCCCTATGGCATGGTTTTCGTTTTTGGCAGCCAGCATTCTCTGCGCAATATATCCGCCTCCACCAGGTTCTGCGCCCGGATACCAAGCAGACCACCATTGCACTGCTAATGGTATAATTAGAATCCCTATTAAGGCTTCTGTATCTGAAAAGTCAGGTAGAATAGACAATTTATCTGAAACATTTTCATGGGCTAAAAGTGCTTTTAAACCGCCTACCTCTGGGATATTGACCAAATAATAAGCCGCACCTACAGCGCCTGCAATAGCGACAAAAAACAAGACAAAATCTGTATAAATTACGCCTCTAAAACCTCCGAAAGCACTGAATAATACCGTAATGCTTCCTGCCACTAATACTGTAAAAACAGGATCTAAGCCCAACATGACTTGACCTATTTTAATCGCAGCTAAAGTCACAGCAGACATAGCCATAACGTTAAACAAAACCCCTAAATAAAAAGCCCTAAACCACCTTAGAAAGTGCGCTGGTTTTCCGCCATATCTGAGTTCATAAAATTCCATATCTGTAGCCACATTTGACCGGCGCCATAGTTTTGCGTAAACAAAAACAGTCAGAAGGCCAGTAAGTAGAAAGGCCCACCAAACCCAGTTTCCTGAAACCCCGTTGGTTCTTACAATATCTGTCACAAGATTAGGGGTGTCTGTAGAAAATGTGGTAGCTACCATTGAAAATCCCAAAAGCCACCATGGCATACTTCTTCCTGAAAGGAAATACTCGGCGCTGCTTTGGCCAGATTTTTTAGAGACTACAACTCCTATAATTAATACGATTGAAAAGAAGCCAGCAATAATGCTGTAATCCAAGACAGACAAATTCATTTTTTGGTTGGTTTAACGGTTTGGTTGGTAATGGTAAAACATAAAGGTATTATTTTTTGTTATACTGCACACATTTTATGACTTAAGTGGCTTAAAAAACAAATTGTACCTTCGTTTTATGGACGCTTATTTAAATGGATTACTATCTATAGAATCATTTGTTTTTGCCTTTTTAGCCGCTTTTATTTTAGGGGTCTCCAAAGCAGGAGTTAAAGGAATAGCCGTATTAATAGTCACCCTAATGGCATTGGCTTTTGGAGGTAAGTCTTCTACTGGAATGCTTATGCCGCTGCTCATTGTGGGAGATGTTTTTGCCATTACTTACTACCACAGGCACACCCAATGGCACTATTTAAGAGCCTTTCTCCCCTGGATGATGCTGGGAGTGGTGATTGGCGTAATTATTGGCAAAGACCTTCCTGAAAAAACCTTTCAAATGGGCATGGCTGTGACTATACTACTCACCTTGAGTATGCTTATATGGTGGGAAAAAAAGAAAGTAAAAACCATTCCTACCCATTGGAGCTTTGGAAGTTTTATGGGCGTTATGGCAGGAATTACCACCATGATTGGAAATCTAGCGGGTGCTTTTTCCAATATTTATTTTCTAGCCATGCGCCTTCCTAAAAATCATTTTATTGGCACTGCGGCCTGGTTGTTTTTCCTGATAAATTTATTCAAGCTCCCTTTTCATATTTTTGTATGGAAGACCGTCACTTCTGAGAGTTTAAAAATATTTTTAATACTGCTTCCAGGCACTTTACTGGGTTTACTTACAGGAGTGTTTTTTGTACACAAAATTTCAGATGTGTTTTTTAGAAAAATGATACTAGTGCTTACCTCCTTAGGGGCAATAGTGTTGTTTTTAAGGTAATTTTATCGCTTAAAAACTGTAAATAATGATAATATTGTATATTTATTTTATAAAATTATTTAAACAAATAGCCTCTCTGAATTCTTGAACTCAGCCTATCCCCATGTTTAAAAAAAGATTATTTCTATTCTTGCTTTTTAGCCTCCCTGTTCTTGGTCAAGAAATTGTTTTTAAAATTTCCGACCAACAACTCACAACGCTAGACAAGGAAAAAGGATTGTTACTTCAATTCTCAGGAGATAGTTTAACTACAATCGATCTGGAAGCTTTTAAAATAAACAGCAAAACCGCTTTAAAATTACCTCCAGAATTTACATTTATTGAATATCGTCCTATTTGGCAAAACAAGGCTTTATTGTTCACTGAAAAAGACGGAGGAAAAGTATATGCTTTTGAAAATGACAGTTTAGTTAGAATAGACCGTTCAGACATTGTTCACTGGCAATCCTTTAGTAGTTTGTTCAATAAAAACGACAGTATTTATAAATACGGGGGTTATGGCTACTGGACTACTTCAAACGCACTCACCTATTTAAACCCAATCTCAAAAGGCTGGGAGGTTATTTCTTTTAAAAGCAAAGAAGTTCCTCAAAGCGCCTACAATCAAATTCATCATTTAGGTAAATCAGAGTTATTCATATTTGGCGGCTATCATGTAAATGACCATGATCGGTTAAACTATGTTCCTGTGAATGATGTATGGTCGTATCATTTTAAATCAAAAAACTGGAGGTATTTAGGAGAGTGCGACATTAATGATATTGCGTCTTATAAAAAAATAAAGGGAGATTTTAAAAAAACATTTGAGGTGTTTAACACCCAAAAAGGCTTAATTAAAATTGACCCGTACAATAACAGAGTCACCTATTATAATGAAAATCCTATTTATTTTAGTGTGTCCATAAGCCAAAATCTTCCTGTGTTTAAACACAATGGATTCTATTACTTCTACAGCATCAATGACCAAGATCTTGTGTTTACAAAAGTTGCTGAAAGTAAATTTGTTCCAAGAGAAACCAATAGTGGAGCTTTGTTTGTAAACAAAACAAATAAGTATTTGTTGCTGGCTTTATATACCTTGCTAATAATTACATTAGGGCTTTTCTGGTGGCTTTTGAAAAAAAGAAAAAAGAAAAAAAAGACCCTCTTAGTTTTTGAGCACAAAATAAGCTTGAACAAAAAAGAGACTTTTTTGGAGCCTGAAGAGTATCTCATTTTAAAAACACTGATTTCAAAAAAAACCTTAGAATCTGCGCAGCTAATTTCTCTAGTTTATAACGAAAACCTCACCAAATCTCATAATGAGAAAATTAAAAACAACCTAATAGAGTCTTTAAACCTAAAACTTTCTTATGTTTTAGGTGTGGAAGAAACGCCTATTGTAAGTGAAAAATCATTGGAAGACAAAAGAATTAGGGTCTACAGCTTAAAAGTGCCTCAAATCATAGTTCGTTTAGAAAAATAAAAAGCCTCAAATATTTATCAATACCTTAGTAGCAAAGATAATTACTATGATTAATGGTTTCTAAATTACGCTTAGCATTTGCTTTATTTTTTGCTTTTTCAGTCTCTAATATTATATACAGCCAAGACCGGAGCGAAAAAGTCAAAGACACTACTGCTTTAAACGAAGTGGTGCTAACTGCCTCACTAATTACAACAAATTTATTAGACGCTCCTACAGCCGCTAGTTTTGTGAATGCCAAAAAAATTCATGAAACAACCCCCCAACTATCTCTAAAAGAATATCTGGGTCAGGTGCCGGGTTTATTTGCCCAAAACCAATACAATTACAACCAAGACTTGCGAATATCTATTAGAGGTTTTGGGGCAAGAGCCGCTTTTGGCATAAGGGGTGTGTCTCTAAATATAGACGGCATACCAGAAACCACTCCAGACGGACAGGGTCAGTTAGATAATATACCCATTAGTATTTTATCTAACATTGAAGTACTCAGGGGGCCTAGTAGTGCGCTCTATGGCAACGCCGCTGGTGGAGTAATTTTAATGAGCACCCAGGAAGACTTAGGGGCAAACACCTTAAAATTCAGAGCCATGGGCGGGGCGTTTGGATTGGCTGCTTCTCAACTAACGGTTGCTTTAGGTGAAAATAAATTTAAATCCCTTTGGCATTTTAACCATAGCGTCTCAGAGGGATATAGGGCGCTGAGTGGATTTAAACAAAGTCAATTAAATGGAACATTTACATATCAATTGGCCAAAAATCAGTCCTTAAAAGGACAGTTCAATTACACCGATAGCCCTTATGCAAACGACCCTGGTAGTTTAAATCTAAACCAAGTTACAGACGGGAGAAGAATGGCAAGAGAGGCTAATATTGTTTACCAAACAACAGAAAAAATAAATCATTTGAAATTTGGTTTAAGCCACCAATACACTCCTAAAAAAAAGGGTGTTGATGCCTTAAACAATGCCTTTGAAATAAACTCCTATGCCTTTTTTGCCCAAAGAAACTTTCAAGGGCTATTGCCTTTTTTAAATGGGGGTGTATCTGCATTTAAAAGAAACTATTACGGGCTTGGTTCAAAAGCCGTTTTTAAAAGAGATAACAACGAACAGTTGGTTGTTGGTATAGGCCATGCTTTGCAAAGCGACCTTAGAAGTAGGTTCCAAAATGAAAAAGGTGTTGTTGGTACATTGGTCGGGCAACAAAATGAGGTTTTTTCTAACAGTTACGGATTTATCACTGGTAAAATTCCTTTTCAAAAATGGACACTTAGCGCTGCTTTAAGGACAGACCTCATCCGTATAGAAATAGACTCAAACCAAAAAAGAAATTTTACCGCCTTAAGCCCAACAGCCGCATTAGGTAGAAAAATAGGTGCTAATCAATACATTAGTTTCTCCTTTGCACAAAGTTTCGAAACCCCCACCCTAAGTGAGTTAAGCAATGCACCAGACGGAAGCTTGGGTTTTAACGAAGCCCTAGATCCAGTAAAATCTAATAATATAGAATTAACCTACAGGGGTAAGCACTTCATAAAAAACAACTATAAATTAAATTGGGAGATCAGTGGTTTTATAAGTGATTCAAATGGAGAAATTTTACCTTATGAGTTGCCTGAATTTCCACAGAGGCAATTTTTTAAAAATATTGGTGAAACTCAAAGAAGGGGTGTGGAGGCAATGGCTTCATTCACAGGAAACATACTGGAATGGACCAATTCAGCAACCTTTGCAAACTACACGTTTAAAGAAAACACAGAAATTACCTCGCTGTCAGGAAAGAGGATTCCTGGCGTTCCAAGCCATCACTTTAACTCACAAATACAGTTAAAATTTCTTAGTCAACTTAATATACGATTAGAGTATCAGCATATAGGGGCCTTAATGGCCAACAATAACAACAGTGTAAAAGTGGATCCATATAGCGTATTAAATCTTTCAGGTGTAAAACAACTGCCTTTAAAAAATGGTACCCTCAAGCTTTTTGCTGGTATTAACAACCTGACGAATAGTCTTTATTTTGACAATATTAGAATTAATGCTTTTGGAGGAAGATTTTACGAAGCCGCGCCAACGAGACACCTTTATATGGGAATAGAATTGTCTTTATAAGCAGACAAAAACACAAGGAAGCTTTTTTTTTATTAATTTAATTGCTGTAAAAGATTACTATCCTTTCTTAGACAAACTATTTATTGCGGAATTATTTAATAACCACCAAACTCGGTTCACATTCATGAAAACAAAAAACAACAGAAGAGATTTTATTAAAAAAAGTGCCTTAATAGGCACTGGATTCTATATTGTGCCAAGGCATGTTTTAGGAGGCACTGGTTTTACAGCGCCTAGTGATCAACTGGTCGTTGGCGCGATTGGTGCCGGCGGAAAAGGCGGCTCTGATATAAACAACGCATATAACGAAGGCAAAAACAGGGTTGCAGCACTTTGTGATGTAGATCCTGCTATGGCAAAAAACGCTATGGAAAGACACGAGGGAGCTGCTTTTTTTCATGATTTTAGAAAAATGCTAGACCAGCAAAAAGACCTAGATGCAGTAACCATTTCTACGCCAGATCATACCCACGCAATCATTGCCCATGAGGCCATGATGCGTAATTTACATGTATATGTTCAAAAACCACTAACCCATACCATAGCAGAAGCTAGACACTTGACTCATTTAGCGAGAAAACAACAGGTGGTTACTCAAATGGGAAACCAAGGAGGCTCTTCTTTGGGGGTGGTTAAAATCAAAGAATGGATAGAGGGAAATGCCATAGGAGACGTTAAAAAAGTATTTATTTGGACCAACAGACCCGTATGGCCTCAAGGAAAAGGTGCGCCAGAGGCAAACCCATCTAAAAAACCACAGGGCTTGGATTGGGATCTATGGCTTGGCCCTGCATCTAATAAAGAATACACTCCAGGATTGCACCCATTTGATTGGAGGGGATTTTGGGAGTATGGAACTGGAGCCCTTGGAGATATGGGTTGTCATTTACTAGATGTTCCTTACAAAGTGTTAAATCTAGGATACCCTACAGGAGTGCAATGTAGTGTAGCCAATATTTACTCTAGAATGTGGACCCCAGATTACGTCCCTGACGGATGCCCAGTAGCTTCTAAAGTAACCATAGACTTTCCTAGTAAAATTGCAGGACAATCAGGGGTTGAATTAGAATGGACAGACGGAGGCATTACGCCAGCTATTCCAGATGAAATTAGCGATTACTACTCCGCTTCTAGCAGTGGGGTAATGATGATGGGTTCCGAAGGTATTATTACCTGTACCGACTACGGAAACAACCCTATTTTATTTAAAAAAGGAATGGAACCTCAGCCCTTTGACACCAGCATACAAGGCAACTTAGACGCCCTTCATAATGCTGCTTGGACAGAGGCTTGTAAGGCTGGATTTAATTCTGACAAACACAAAGCGCTTACTTCTTCTTTTGACTATGCAGGACCATTTACTGAGACGGTACTAATGGGTAATATAGCCATTAGAAGCCATATGCTCAGAAAAGAAAATGAAGCAGGTAATATGGAGTTCTACGGAAGGAAAAAGTTGCGTTGGGATGGAGAAAATATGCGCATCACCAATTTCGAAGACGCCAACCAATTTGTTACAAAGCCCTACAGAGAAGGCTGGAGTATCCCAGGTCTATAAAACAAAAACCCCCAGCCAATGCTGGGGGTTTTTTTATGAAAAAGGGGGAACGCATATGAAAGAGTTCTCTTTATTCGGCAGGCACCTCTATATGGTTTCCTAAAAATATAGCATTTAAGAAAAGCCTATTCATTCCGTAATTCACCCCTCTGAAATTTGGGTTGTCTGCAAACATCACTACACGACCACTGCCTTTAGGACTCACAATGAGTGATGCGCTTTTAGGTAAAAAATCACGGCCGTTTTTTGGTGAAATATAGCCGTCTAAATGTGGGTTGTCTGCATAATCTATTACAGTACCATAGGCGCTTTTCGAGGGAGACAGCCAAACCTCATTGTTTTTATACAAGGCTATTCTAGACTGATCGTAACCAAATCCAAGCGGATGAGTCAAATCTAAATCGCCCTTTAAAAATACCCCACCTAAGGCTTCTCTCCCTATATTTTCTCCAGCGTCAACATAGGGTTTTCTCTGTACTATTTCAGTGGAGTCTGAGGGAGCTTTAATCAGTTTTTCGTTTACAAATTTAGTGTTCACCGCCCAAGAAGAACCGCTGCCAATAGTGATTAAAGTGTTCCCTTTAGACACCCAATCAGAAAGTTTTTTTGTAAACCGCTTAGACAATGCATACCGGCCAGAGACCATCACTAAAGTATTGTAGGCATCTAGTGAAACACGGTCTAAATTTCTGATAGGTAATTTGCTAATAGGCATACCCACGCGAGTGTCTAACAAATGCCAAATCTCTCCTGCTTCATATGAAGAAGTGCCATTCCCAATAATCATAGCGGCTTTAGGTGCTTGTAGTGGGCGCACATTCCTACTTCCTAAATCTACTCCAGATAGGCTTAAACCAGATTGTACAGCAGACACCGAAACTCCTAATTTATTGGGTAAATCTGCCATTAAGCTAGCCAAGCTGTCCTTTGAGATTTTTTGTAGCGCTACAGGAACCATAAGGGATCCGTATGAAAAAGGCTTTGCTCCTGCTGAGGTAGACACTTCAAAAGGCTTAAAGGCCGCGGAAAGCACTACGCCATTATTTTGCAAATGCGCTATGGCTGCAGGAACATTATAATCTCTTGCGTCAATAGCATACGCATAGTCTGAAGGGACAAAATCAGGTACTTTTACTACGTCTGCTTCTTTTAAAGGGCTGCCCAACTTAGGAAGTTTGGTAAGAGGCTTATAAGAAATATTAAAAAAATTAGCCACAGACCAAGCGCTTGCGTCATAATAAACAGAATCCCTGTATTTATTGTAGGTCTCAAAGAAACTCTGAACCATTCGGTATTGCGCCTGAGCGGTAGGCACTACATATTGATCTTTTGCGATTTCATACACAGAGACCTTATGGGTGTTTAGTTTTCCAATAAATGCCTTGGCTAGGTTTTGATCCGTTTCTTTAAAAGAGTAGCCTTTAATTTTACTGGCTGCGGCATTTGAAAAAGCACTCTTAAAAAAATCCCGCTGATACGCCTGAAGCATAGCGGCATTTTCTACTGCTGCTTTCACCGTAGTAATACTAGAAACGTATTGGTTTCTTATCGTAAAAGGAAAGGTGATTTCTCCAAAAGCTGTAGCTTGCTTTAAACCCCTTGAACTGGCTTGTTCAAACAACAAAGCCAAAGCGCCTTGAAGATCTGGATAAGAAGAGCCGTATCCTGGATATGTGCCGTCAAAAGCTTCTTTGGTAAAGTACAAAGACCCTATGCTGTCTAAGGCTTTTGAAAAATAACTTCCAAAAAGATCATTTAAGGTGGTATAGTTTTCTTTTGGCATAATGGGGTCCCAAGAAGCGTTGGGCTTCATGGGCTCAAAAAAGTAGGTGCTCTGGCTGCCCATTTCGTGAAAATCAGTCACCACATTGGGGTACCATTCATGCGACCAAGCCACCTTTCCTTGGCTTTCAGGATTTACGGTTAACAACCAGTCTCGGTTAAGGTCAAACCAATAATGGTTGGTTCTACCCCCAGGCCAATATTCATTGTGCTCTGCATCTTGAGGATCTGCCACCAAGGGGCTTCCTTTATAAGAGTTGGCCCACTGGGTGTGTCTATCTCTACCGTCTGGGTTGATCGTTGGATCTATAAAAATAACGGCGTTCTCTAAGTATTTTTCTATCTCAGCATTTTTAGAGGCCACAAACGTATAAGCTGCTAAAAGAGCCGCCTCTGAACTAGATGGTTCGTTTCCGTGTACGTTATAAGCTAGGTTTATAATTAACGGAAGCGCTTTGCCTTTTGGCGCTTCCCCACTTTTTATAGAAGCTATATGCGCTGCTTTAATTTCCGACAATCTAGCGAGGTTTTCAGGGCTACTCACCACTAAAAATGCCAGTTTTCTTCCTTCGTGGGTTTTTCCGTAGGGCATGATTTGAGCGCGGTCAGATCCCGCTGCCAATTGTTCTAAATACCCCACAATTAAGTCATGACGGCTGTGTTGGCTGCCAATGTCGTATCCTAAAAAAGACGCTGGAGAAGCCACTTCCTGATTAAAAGGAGCATATTTTTCATAAAAATAGTCTTGGCCAAAAGCCATGCTACTGCAACACAACAGCAGGGTAAATAATCTCAATAACATAAGAAAGGGTTTAAGGTTTTACCCTTTAAAGATACCAAAGAAATTTTGCTTAGCACCCTTTCCTCTATTATGAAACGCTACAGATAAAAATCCTAAAATAAAGAGCGATTGTCAGTTACTAAATTAGTGCCTTTAAAATGGCCTTTGTCAAAATGTAATCTGTTTGCTTTTACCGCTATAGGAAAAGGCATTTTACCCTCCGAAACAAGCTTTAGCACCTTGTCATTTTTCTTAAAAGTATTGAGTTTCCCGTCTGTTTTTTTATCTAGCTTTAATATTAGAGAAGGAGATATTTCAATATCTGTTTCTATGGTAATCACGAGATTCTTAGCCCACAAAACCCCTGAAATTAGTAGAATTTGATCCTTGTTTGCGTGGGAGAACAGGCTGGGATTAGGATGTAAATAATCTGCCTGGTGCAAATAATTTTCCAAACTTCCCATCACCAATTCCTCAGACTCTGATCCTTCATAAGAAATACTTATAGACTTTCCAGAGGTAATCAGGGTTTCCAAAGAGAGGTTTCCAAGTCCAAAAGCACTTAAAAGTGGTTCCAACAAAGACATTCCCATATTAAACAAATATTCGTTTTTATACCTAGAAGACACTTTTAATGCGCTGTTCTCAGAGACCTCAAGGGGCTTTTTAGATTCAAATGCATGATTTATGTGAGCGTAATACAACTCAATAGGGTTGGCGGGAACCTTCAGCCACAACTGCAATAATTTATAACTTCTAATTGGCCCGCCAAGCAGGTCGTATCCGTGTTCCCTTAGGTTTTTACTCAAATTTGATTGTAGCATATTCATATATTTAACCCTTTACCGCCTTTGAATTAAAGATACCTCATAATCCAGCTTTTTGTCTTTTTGTGTCAATAGTCCTAATTAAATTGCCTTTGGCCGATGTTTTTTTGCTTGCACTAATTCATTATCTTTAGGTAATTAACAATTCCCCTTGGCGGGAAAACCAAAAAAACCAACTCATGAAAAAAATTTTAATCCCTTTTTTGGCCTTTTTTATGCTGCTCATATCCGTGGAAGAAGCATCGGCACAAAAAAGAAAAAAGATCGCTGAAACAAGCTCAGATAAGATCTCGTTAGACGCATTTAAATTCAGAAACGTGGGCCCTGCATTTTTATCTGGACGTATTTCAGATATAGCCATGCATCCTGAAAACGATAATCTTTGGTATGTAGCGACTGCTTCTTCCGGGGTTTGGAAAACAGAAAATGCCGGGACTACCTGGCAATCTATTTTTGAAGGTCAAGGCACCTTTGCTGCAGGCTGTGTGACTATAGATCCCAACAACCCCAGTACGATTTGGGTAGGGAGTGGAGAAAATGTAGGGGGGCGTCATATCGCTTTTGGAGACGGTGTATACAGAAGTACAGACGGAGGAAAGTCATGGAAAAACATGGGGCTTCCAAACTCAGAGCACATCTCTAAAATTATAGTACATCCAGACAATGCTGAGGTAGTTTGGGTAGCCGCTCAGGGACCTTTATGGAGTTCTGGTGGAGACCGTGGCGTTTACAAAACAACGGACGGTGGAAAAAACTGGAAGAAAGTACTTGGAGACAACGTATGGACCGGTGCCACTGACCTATTAATGGACCCGAGAAATGCAGACGTTTTATACGCTGCCACTTGGGACAGACACAGAACAGTAGCCGCCTATATGGGTGGAGGACCTGGATCTGGTATTCATCGCTCTACAGACGGGGGGGCAACCTGGACCAAACTCACCTCTGGTATTCCAAGTTCAAACCTCGGCAAAATAGGCCTGGCCATTTCCCCACAAAAACCAGATGTGGTCTATGCGGCTATAGAATTAGACAGAACCACTGGTGGGGTTTTTAGATCTGAAGACCGCGGAAGCTCTTGGAAAAAAATGTCCAATACTGTTTCAGGTGGAACCGGACCACACTACTATCAAGAATTATATGCTAGTCCGCACAAATTTGACCGTTTATACCTTATGAATGTAAGGGTACTAACTTCAGAAGATGGCGGGGCTAATTTTGCCACTTTAAAAGAATCTGACAAACACTCAGACAATCATGCTATTGTCTTTAAAAAAGACGATCCTAACTATATTATGTTGGGAACAGATGCTGGAATCTATGAGAGTTTTGACCTGGCAGATACTTGGAAATACCACAAAAACTTACCGCTTACCCAATATTATAAGGTGGCCGTAAACAACGCTAAACCTTTTTATCACATCTTTGGAGGGACCCAAGACAACGGTTCTTCAGGAGGGCCTTCTGCTACAGATGAGCGAGAAGGTATTGCCAACAAACACTGGTATAAAACCTTATTTGCAGACGGGCATCAGTCTGCTACAGACCCAGAAAACCCAAATATTATATATGCAGAAACACAGCAAGGGGGCTTACACAGAGTAGACCTCACTACTGGAGAGCCTGTAATGATTCAGCCACAAGCTAGGGCGGGTGAACCCCACGAGCGATTTAATTGGGACGCCCCAATATTAGTAAGCCCACACAAAGCTTCTAGACTTTATTTTGCTTCTTACCGCGTTTGGAAGTCAGAAGACAGGGGAGATTCTTGGACCCCTATCTCTGGAGACCTTACTAGAAATGAAGCGCGCATTGAGCTGCCTATTATGGGCAAGCAACAGTCTTGGGACAATGCTTGGGATGTAAGGGCTATGTCTAATTACAACACCATTACCTCTTTGTCTGAATCTGAAGTGCAAGAAGGAATGCTTTGGGCAGGTACAGACGACGGTATTATTCAATACACCACAGACGGAGGGAACAATTGGACTAAAATTCCAGTGACCAAATTGGGGTTACCCTCAAGGGCATTTGTAAATGATATTAAAGCAGACCTCTTTGACAAAAACACCGTTTATGTGTCCTTAGACAACCATAAAGAGGGAGATTACAAGCCGTATTTATTTATGTCTAATGACATGGGTAAAACATGGCGCTCCCTAGGCAAAGATCTCGGAGAACGAAACCTCGTTTGGAGAATGGTACAGGATTATGTTAAAAAAGACCTGTTATTTGCTGCCACTGAGAATGGTATTTTCACCTCCTTAAACGGAGGACAAGATTGGCAAAAAATGAGTGGTACGCCTACCATTTCTTTTAGAGATATTACCATTCAAAGAGAAGAAAATGACTTGGTGGCGGCGTCTTTTGGCCGTGGTTTCTTTGTGCTAGACAACTATGCCCCATTGAGAGACTTCTCTGCTGAAAACCTCAACAAAAAAGCCGCTTTATTTGCGCCAAGAACGGCTAAATGGTATGTGCCAAGAAGCAATGTAGGAAACACAGGAGCAGATTATTACTTTGCAGAAAACCCAACTTTCGGGGCGGAATTCACGGTTCATATGAAAGATGAGTACAAGAGTTTAAAAGCCAAAAGACAGGATGAAGAGAAAAAATTAGGCGCCAATGACAATGTGCCTTTCCCTGGCTGGGACGCATTAGATGCAGAGGCTTCCGAAACAGCTGCCAAATTGTTACTTCACATCAAAGATGCTCAGGGCAACTTGATCAGAACCATCACAGCTAAGCCTAAAAAAGGTTCTCAAAGAATTGCCTGGGACCTAAGACACGCCAACCCCTACCCAGTCAATAATAGAAGCGGCGGCAGAAGATCTGGAGGGCCAATGGCTACTCCTGGAACCTATATAGCCCATCTTTCTATGGAAAAAGATGGCGTTATTACTCCATTAGACGGCCCCGTTTCTTTTGAAGTAAAACCCATCAGAGAAGGGGTATTAAAAGGGGTAGACTACGCGACGTTTAACAACTACTTTACACGTGTAAAAGCCCTTTTAAATGAAAGTGCTGCCTACGAAGACGCGCTGTCTATGGCAGATAAAAAACTAGGGATGTTTGAGATAGCCTTGTATAGAACTGCTACAGATCCTCAGGCTATTTTGTCTCAAATCACCGACGCCAAAAAAGCGTTGGCTGATTTACGCAAACAAATAGATGGCAGCCCTTCTAAAAATGTGATAGGAGAGCGTAATCCTGCCTCTTGGCAAGATCATTTAAGCGTAGCTATGAGAGGCATGGGGACCACTTATGGCCCAACTCCGCTTCACATGCAGAGCCTACAAATTGCTGCCGAATTATTGGAAAATATGAAGGGGGCTATTAAAGAGTTGGCTGAAGAAAAAGTACCTGCTATAGAAGCAGCGCTTAAAAAAGCTGGAGCACCTTATTTGGCTGGACAAGGCATTGAGTAGCTGCCCGCGCTTTACATCTTAAACTAAAGTGCCATTGATTCATTTAAAACCCCGCAATAGATGCGGGGTTTTTTTGTAACAATTAACCCCCAAATTCGTCATTATATAAACCCTTAAAAATACCCCCCTTGAAAAAAATAACTTTATTATGTATGGTAGCGCTTTTAAGCAGCTCGTTTTTGAATGCACAATCTAAAGTAAAAGACAGAGACGTACTAGGTGAATGGAAGCTACATGTAGACCTTCAAAAAGAAATTCAAGACAAAGACAGTGATCTTAACTTTTTAGAAAAAGCCTTGGTAGGTGCCGTATCTGGTATTGTAACCACCGCCATGAATCACGTAGACATTCGTTTTAATTTTAAGCGAAATAACGAGGTCTTGCTAAAAATTCACAACAAGGATGAAGACACCACAGAAACAGAAACTCTTAAGTGGTTCATTAACAATCAAGGACAACTGGAAATAGAAGATATAGACAACGACCATGTAAATGTTCAGCACGACGGTGCTTGGATGCTCCTAGGCAAACAACTAGTCGCGGTAGAAGATGGCAAAGTAAAACAAGTGGTGTATTTGGAAAAAATAAAATAATCCTCTGTTTAAAGGACTGCATTTCCTATTGCCCTATAGGCTCCGCTGAAAATTCACTCACTTCATTATAGGAAACTCCTATTTGAAACTGAATGGGATTACAACAGACTTCACAGTCTTCAATAAATTCCTGGAACCCCACAGAAGGGTCTATCATTTTAAGCTGGGACTCCCAACAATGGGGGCAATCAAAATAGTGTTCTAACATAGCGTATAAAAATAATAAAAGCTCTCAGAAAACAACTCAACAAAACTGCTAATACGCCAACTCAAGTTTCACTGGAAGATGGTCTGAGATCCATCGGCCATTGGCCCTTTTTTCATCCAAATGTGTATACTTTAACGGTGTAAGCCCCTGAAAAAATATATAGTCTATTCGGCGGTCTAGTGGTGCTTGTAAATTGAATGAATTAAAAGTTCCTTCAGGTCCAGACAATTCAATGTACTCCAAAGGGTCTTTAAAAGCGCTTTTTAAATGGGCTATAGGGAGCTCATTGGGTTCTGCGTTAAAATCGCCTGTCAAAACAAATACACTTTCAGAACTTAATAAGCTTTTGATTTTATCTATAATTAAAAACGCAGAATTTGCACGAGCCTCTTTACCTACATGGTCAAAATGGGTGTTAAAATGCCAAAAAACATGCCCTGTAGTGCGTTCTTTTAACTGGGCAAAGGTGCAAATTCTTGGTAAAGCGGCATCCCAGCCAACAGATACCTCTTGAGGCGTTTCAGACAGCCAAAAGGTCTTACTTTCTAATAATTTAAACTTTCCTTTTAAGTAAAAAACAGCGCTATACTCTCCTTTCATTTCACCGTCATCTCTACCTACACCTACATATGCATATTCAGGCAGGGCCTCAAAAATGTATTGCATTTGAACCGCTGTAGCTTCTTGAACCCCAAAGCTATCAGGTGAATGCTGCTTAATTTGGTTCACTAATTCCCCTTTACGTTTGTCCCAAAGATCTTCTCCGTCGCTCTGGCTATTGTAACGAATATTGTACGAAAGCACCGTGAGATCTTGTGCGACAACCACAGTGGATAAAAGGCATAGTAAAAAACTTAATTTAAAATATTTAGTGGTAAAACACATCATAATATATTTTAAAATTATACTATACTCCATAAAAGTATATTAAACTAGTTTACAAAAAAAGCCCTTCTTAATAAGAAGGGCTTTTGATTCTTGGTTGTGGTCCCACCTGGGCTCGAACCAGGGACCACCTGATTATGAGTCAGGTGCTCTAACCAACTGAGCTATAGGACCCGCATTACTGCGAACCTTTCAGTGAAAGGAGGGTGCAATATTACTACTTATTTTAAAGCAGCACAAGAAAACGCTTAAATTAGTTCAATTCATGGCCCAAGCTTAAAACAGCAGCCATATATTCCCGGTTATAACTGCTCGCAAAGTTCTATTAAAACGCCTGCGGTGTCTTTGGGGTGCACAAAGGCTATGCGTTTTTGGTCTGCGCCTAAAATAGGGGTTTCGTGAATGAGTCTAAATCCTTGGGCTTTAAGTTGGGCTAGTGATGCTTCTATATTTTTTACCAAGAAAGCCGTATGGTGCATGCCCTCTCCTTTGGTTTGGAGAAATTTGGCAATGGGACTTTCTGGAGCGGTAGGGAATAAGAGCTCAATTTTACTTTCGCCCACCTTGAAGAAAGAGGTTATGACCTGTTGGGAAGCCACTGTTTCCCTTTTGTAAGGCGCCACACCCAAGAGTTGGGTATAGGTTTTCTCTGCGACATCTAAGTCTTTGACCGCAATACCAATGTGGTCTATTTTTTCTGCGCCAGGGACTAAGGGGCTCATTTATTTTTATTTAGGTTAAAAACAGATTTTGAATAAAAAACGCTGGTTTTGCGCTTATCCCACTAAAGTACACAATATTGTGCGTATTTTTGTGGCATGGAAGAAACACAACGTCAGAAAAAAATAGCAGGAGTCATTCAGAAAGATATGGCAGACGTATTGCAACGCGCCGCAACAGATGGTGGCCTAAAGGGATTGTTAATTTCTGTAAGTAAGGTAGGCGTCACTACAGACCTTTCCATTGCAAAAGTGTATTTGAGTATTTTTCCAGAAGACCGCGCTAAAGAAATATTAGAGGGCATACAGTCCAACCAGCCCTTAATTAAACATGAATTGGCAAAGCGAACCAGAAACCAACTGAGAAGAATGCCACAGTTGTTGTTTTTTATAGACGACACCATAGCCTATTTAGACGGCATTGACCGTTCTTTAAAAGGAGAAAATAATCCTATTAAAGACCCAGATTTACTAGAAAAAAGAAAAAAGGCATAGGGTGTATGTCCCTTTTTACATAGCCAAAAGATACCTTCTCGCCAAAAGTTCACAGAACGCGGTGAACCTCATTAATTACATGACCTTCTTTGTGGTGGTTATAGGTGCTGCTGCATTATTTATTGTACTCTCTGGATTTTCAGGGCTTAAAGAATTCAGCCTGTCATTCAGCAATAGTTTTGATCCAGCGCTCAAAGTGCTTCCTAAGAGTGGGAAGTATTTTGAACTGACCTCTGAGCAAGAAAACGCCATAGAATCACTTAAAGGAGTGGCTTTTTACGCCAAAGAAATAGAAGAAAAAGTGTACCTAAGCCATAGAGAAAAGAGTCAAATTGCCTATCTCAAGGGCGTAGACGAAAACTACCGAAAAGTGATAGCGGTAGACAGTGTTATTTATGCCGGCAACTGGAACCTGTTAGGAGAAAGTGTGGTGGGAATAGGCTTAGCCAATACATTAAGCCTGAGCATTCAAGACTATTACAGTCCATTAAAAATTCTTATTCCAAGGCCGTTAAAAAAGAAAAGTGGCGGAATGGGATTTGGAAGCAAGCCCTACACAGAAGCCAATACAACCATTAGCGGAGTGTATGCTATAGAGGCAGAAATTGACGAAAAATACCTCTTCACTAGTTTAGATTTTGCCCAGCAACTCTTAGAAAAAAACCCCCGCGAAATAAGTGCCCTAAACTTAAAGCTCACCGCAGGAGCGAACGAAAATTTAATCTCCCTACAATTGTCCCAAATACTTTTAGAAAAGGTAGTGGTTAAAAACAGGGCACAGCTCAATAGCAGCTTGTACAAAATGCTCAACACAGAAAATATAGCCACCTACCTCATCTTTACACTGGTGCTCATCGTAGCCTTGTTTAACTTAGTAGGTGCCTTAATTATGATGATATTAGACAAAAAAGGCAATAGCAAAACCTTGTTCCATATGGGATTGAGCATTCGAGAAATCAGACGAATTTATTTCCTTCAAGGCGTAGTGGTCTCTTTGTTGGGCGGGCTGATAGGAATTGGAGTAGCCAGCCTTTTAATTGGCTCACAAATGATGTTTGGATGGTTGAGAATATCGGCCAGTTTGGCCTACCCAGTTTCTTTTGAGTGGTTCAATGTAGGCGTAGTTCTGGGTACCATAAGTGTTTTAGGGGTACTGGCCTCTTGGGTGGCAAGCCTCAGGGTGAATGAAAAACTAATTAAAACGGCTTAAGGCCTATGGCCGATGCTTTTTTTAAACAAACTCGTGGTGCGAAAATACCTCTAGCACCTCATCAAAAGCATCAAAAACATCTTTAGACTCATCTGAGGTAACCATCTTCATTCGGTATTCTTTGAAGTTTGGAATGCCCTTGAAATAGTTGGTATAATGCCTTCTAGTTTCAAAAACACCTAGCTTTTCTCCCTTCCAATCAATAGACATCTGAAGGTGTCTTCTAGCGGCTTCTACGCGCTCCTCTAAAGTTGGTGGTGCCTTGTGTGTGCCCGTCTTAAAAAAGTGTTTTACCTCGTTAAAAAACCAAGGATATCCAATACTAGCCCTGCCAATCATTGCGCCGTCTAAACCGTATTCGTCACGCATTTTAACGGCCATTTCTGGCGTGTCTACGTCTCCGTTTCCAAAGACTGGAATATGCATTCTTGGGTTGTTTTTAACTTCAGCAATAGGTCCCCAATCTGCTTGGCCTTTATACATTTGAACCCTGGTTCTTCCATGTATAGAAATGGCCGCAATCCCAACGTCTTGTAAGCGCTCCGCCACCTCTACAATTTTAATGCTGTCTGAATCCCATCCCAATCTAGTTTTTACCGTCACCGGAAGATGGGTGTGTTTCACCATCGCTTCTGTGAGTTTCACCATTAGGGGAATGTCTCTTAATATTCCAGCGCCTGCATTTTTGCAGACTACTTTCTTCACGGGGCAACCAAAATTAATGTCTATAATATCTGGTTTTGAGGCTTCTACAATTTCTATGGCCTGAATCATGGAATCCATTTCTGCGCCAAATATTTGAATACCCACAGGGCGTTCTTTTTCGTAAATATCCAACTTCATGGTGCTTTTAGCTGCGTCTCTAATGAGCCCTTCTGAAGAAATAAATTCGGTATATACCACGTCTGCCCCCTGCTCTTTGCACAAAGCGCGAAAAGGTGGGTCGCTCACATCTTCCATAGGAGCGAGTAACAGTGGGAAGTCTGGAAGTTCAATGTCTCCAATGCGTGGCATAGTGCACAGATTAAAATTATGGGGTAAAGATACGCAAGTGACGCTGTAAGGCAATGGTTTGGACGCATTTTTAGCCTATATTTGCAGCTTTATAGGCCCTATACGCATGAAAAATATTCGAAACTTCTGTATTATCGCTCACATTGACCACGGTAAAAGTACCTTGGCAGACCGTTTGTTAGATTTTACAGATACTGTGACAGAAAGAGAAAAACAAAACCAACTGCTAGACAGTATGGATCTCGAAAGAGAGCGAGGTATTACCATTAAGAGTCACGCCATTCAAATGGAATACACTAGAGATGGAGAAACCTATATCTTAAATTTAATAGACACTCCTGGCCATGTAGATTTTTCATACGAGGTGTCCAGATCTATTGCTGCCTGTGAAGGTGCGCTTTTAATTGTAGACGCAGCGCAGAGTATTCAAGCACAAACCATTTCTAACCTTTACCTGGCCCTAGAAAACGATCTGGAAATTATTCCGGTATTAAACAAGGTAGATTTACCTTCTGCCAATCCTGAAGAGGTTACGGACGACATTGTAGATTTATTGGGCTGTAAGGCAGAGGAAGTCATCCCGGCATCGGCCAAAACGGGTTTGGGTATAGAAGCGATCTTAGATGCAATTATTGACCGTGTTCCAGCGCCTGTTGGAAATGTAGATGAACCGTTGCAGGCCTTAATATTTGATTCTGTTTATAACCCATTTAGAGGGGTAGAAACGTATTTCAGGGTGATTAATGGTGAAATTAAAAAAGGACAAAAAATAAAATTCGTCGCCACTGGCAAACATTATTTTGCAGATGAGGTAGGCACTTTAAAACTCACACAACAAGTAAAACAGTCGGTTAAAGCTGGAGATGTTGGTTATTTAATCACAGGAATAAAAGAAGCCAAAGAAGTAAAGGTGGGAGACACCATCACAGACGCGGTGAACCCTACTCAAAAACCTATTGGAGGGTTTGAAGACGTAAAACCCATGGTATTTGCTGGAATTTATCCTGTAGATACTGAAGATTACGAAGAGCTTAGATCCTCTATGGAGAAACTACAACTCAACGACGCTTCGCTGGTTTTTGTTCCAGAGAGTTCTGCAGCTTTAGGCTTTGGATTTAGGTGTGGTTTTTTAGGAATGCTCCACATGGAAATTATTCAAGAACGCTTGGAGCGTGAATTTGAAATGACTGTAATTACTACAGTTCCAAACGTGAGTTACCACGCATTTACTAGAAAAAATCCTGAAACACCTATTATTGTAAACAATCCTTCTGACCTTCCTGACCCCTCTACTTTAGATCGTGTAGAGGAGCCTTATATTAAGGCAACAATCATTACAAAATCTGATTATGTTGGAAATGTAATGTCTCTTTGTATTGACAAAAGAGGGATTATTACCAACCAAACATACCTCACCACAGATAGGGTGGAATTGACTTTTGACATGCCTTTGGCGGAGATTGTATTTGATTTTTATGACCGCTTAAAAACAGTTTCCAAGGGATATGCTTCTTTTGACTATGCCCCAATTGGGATGAAGGTTTCAAAGCTGGTTCGTGTAGATATTTTGTTGAATGCTCAGCCAGTAGACGCGCTTTCTGCGCTTATTCACGCAGACACTGCTCCAATTATTGGAAAGAAAATGTGCGAAAAACTCAGGGCCCTTATACCGCGACAACAGTTCGACATTCCTATCCAAGCAGCGATTGGCGCTAAAATAATCTCCAGAGAAACCATTAAGGCGCTCAGGAAAGATGTTACCGCTAAATGTTATGGAGGAGATATTTCTCGAAAGAGAAAGCTCCTTGAAAAGCAAAAGAAAGGGAAGAAACGCATGCGTCAAGTAGGGAACGTAGAAATTCCACAAGAAGCATTTATGGCGGTTCTTAAATTAAACGACTAAGGGTTTTCCTAAATACACCAGGCGCATGCCTATTTTAGATTCATTGGATTGTGTCTCATAAGATGGGATGATTTTTAAATCTCCATCTTTGTCTTTTAAAAACAATGGAATGCTGTTAGGGGCTTTTGCCGCTTGCTGCATGACTTTTTCGTAATGATCCTGGTCTTTAAAAGTGAGTTCCAGCACCTGTGGAAACAAACGAGCAGTTTCTTCTAAAGCGATATAATCGTGGGTGCTAGAAAATAAATGCTGCTTGTTTTGTAGGGATTTGTTTCCCTTTTCATTAGCGTGAATGAGTCTAAATGCACCGTTTTCACCAAACTGTTCAGTGAACCTATTTAAGGCAAAATCGTTAATCTCTGCATTTCCTGTAAGGGCCATTAAATAACCTACGTCATTGAGCTCTAGATTGTCTGCTAGATTGTCCGAATATATATTGGCCGTAAGTGCATCTATGCCTTTTTCTTTGGCGGCACTAATGTTGTTCTCGTTACTATCTATAAGCACCACGTGACGGTCATTGTTCTGAAGGTACTGAGCAATTAATCTAGATGCTGGTGCTGCGCCAACCATTAAAATTCCCTCCGATTTCTTTAAAAACACCCCCAGCCATTTGGCTACAATTCTAGCGGTAGTGGCATTTAACAAAACTGTTCCCAATACGATCATAAAAACCAAAGGGGTAATATACTCTGCGCCAACTTCTCCTCTGGCAACTAATTTAGATCCAAACAAAGATGCAATACCAGCTGCGACAATACCTCTAGGTCCAACCCAACCAATAAACAATTTCTCTTTAAATTGTAAACCAGATCCCGAACTACTCAAAAAGACCCCTAAAGGACGTACCACTAAAATAATTGCGGCAAACAACATAGCGGTGCGCCAATCGTAAAGCAACAATAATTGGTCTATATTAATGTTTGCAGCCAGTAATATAAAGAGAATAGAGATGAGTAGTACGCTTAAAGACTCTTTGAAATATAACAGCTCCTTGAGGTTGGGTAGGTTTATATTTCCCATAACCATTCCCATCACAACCACAGCCAAAAGACCCGATTCATGGGCAAATAAGTCAGAGGTAACAAAAACCAATAACACCATTGACAAAGAGGCTACATTTAGTAAGTAATGAGGAATAAATCGTTTTTTAATGACAAACACTAAGGCGTGGGCAAAAGTAAATCCAAAACTAAATCCAAAAAGTAATATTTTCCCAAAGGCAATTAATGCCGTTTGAGTAAAAGCTTGTCCGCCTTCTACACTGATGAATTCGTACACCAATACAGCTACCAAAGCACCTATTGGATCTATGAGTATGCCTTCCCATTTTAAAATAGCAGAAACCTCCTTTTTTAGAGGGATGTTTCTCAATATAGGTGTAATCACTGTAGGTCCAGTGACTATAATCAAAGCAGAAAATAAGAATGCCATAGGCCAACTCAGGCCAAAGATTAAATGAGACGCAATTCCTGCGCCAAAAAAGGTCACAGTAGAACCCAAGGTAATGAGTTTAGAAATCACCGGTCCTGTTGTGGCAATTTCGGATCTTTTTAGGGTAAGACCTCCTTCAAAAAGAATAATACTAATGGCTAGGGAAACAAAATAATACAAGCCGTCTCCAGGAAACAAACCTTTGGTGCCGTTCCATATAGGCTCAATAAGTTTGGCGCCGTCTGCAGTATAAAAGGTAGCGATAGGCCCTACCAATAAACCTATTAAAATAAGCGGCAAGATAGCAGGTAATTTTAATCGCCATGCCATCCACTGGGCTACTATACCTAAAATAATTATACCAGCAAGTTCAATCATAGGGAAAACTCTTTATTCGTATAAGCTTTTAATAACAATACGGATGCGACCAAAGGGTAGTGTCCGCAGCCAAAACTTGAATTTAAGCTTTTTTTGGCTTTTTAAAGGCTTGGTTTTGATTAAATTTATCTCTCAAAGATAGAAAAATAGCAACGATGGTTTTACATCCAATAGAAGCAGGTAATTTTAAATTAGACGGTGGCGGTATGTTTGGCGTAGTACCTAAAACCATTTGGCAACGCACCAATCCAGCAGACGCCAATAACCTCATCGATATTGCTTCCCGTTGCTTACTCATAGAAGAAAGCAACAAGCTCACGCTTATAGACACTGGAATGGGCCACAAACAGTCCGATAAGTTCTTTGGATATTACAGTCCTTGGGGATCTCATAATTTAAAGGATTCCATTGAAAAGGCCGGTTTTTCAATGGATGAGGTAACAGACGTCTTTTTATCCCACCTTCATTTTGATCATGTGGGGGGAGCAGTGCAGTGGAATAAAGACCATTCTGGCTATGAAATGGCTTTTAAAAACGCTCATTTTTGGACCAATAAAAATCATTGGAAATGGGCTACAGAACCCAACGCCAGGGAAAAAGCCTCATTTTTAAGAGAAAATTTACAGCCCATAAAAGAAGCGGGGCAACTGCGGTTTCTAAGGGACAATGCTCAGGTGGTGGAGCGCGCTTCTGATTTTAATTTTGAGGTATTTTATGCAGACGGTCACACGGAAAAGCAAATGCTTCCAATGATACAATACCAGGGAAAAACATTGGTCTTTATGGGAGATTTATTGCCCACAACAGGCCATATTCCCCTACCTTATGTCATGGGCTATGACACCAGACCGCTATTGACCTTAGAAGAAAAAGCCTATTTCTTAAATCTGGCAGCAAGCCAGGGATATTATTTGTTTTTGGAGCACGACGCACACCATGAAGTCATTACCGTTAAACAGACCGAAAAAGGCATTCGATTAGATCAAGTATTTACTTTTGATGAATTATTTAATTAGGATTTAAACAGAGATCAAAACCATAGAGACTGTGGTTTCTATAAAAAAACACAATATTCGCTTTAACAGAAAAAGATTAATTTAAACCATATACAGCCTTACACACAAAACAAGCATGCACACGCCATGTACAACCTTACACAAAAAATATATGAGCACACATAAGAAATACATATCTCTACCCATAAAACATGCTGACCTAAAAACAAAATATGTTGCCCTGCACAGGTCAATATGTCGCGGTTTTTTCAAGCCTTTAATGCTGTTGTTTTTACTCGCCAGTTGTAAAGCTTTGCCACCCTCTTTTGTGGCGGAAACCCCTGTGCTTGTTGGCAAAAAAATAGCCTTGACCTTAGACGAGAAAAAACAATGGTCCCACAAGGATCCTTATACGGATAGTATTCCAGGAATGGGTTTGGAAAAAGCTTATGCCTATATTAAAGACAATGGTTTTAAGTCTAACAGCATTACCGTGGCTGTGTTAGATTCTGGGATTGACCTCTTACATGAAGACTTAAAAAACCAACTTTGGACCAACGAAAAAGAAATCGCGGCCAATGAAGTTGACGACGACAACAACGGCTACACAGATGATCTACACGGTTATAATTTTCTGGGAGAATCTTACCACGAACAAGTAGAGGTAACGCGAATTGTCGCATTAAAACTTGGGGACACAACCCTTCAAAAGCGCGCACAAAAAGAATTAGAAAAAGCACTTCCCAAGGCGCTTCAAGACAAGGACCAGTACAGACAAATTTTAATGGCAGTAGAAACCGCCGATGCAGACGTTAAAAAAGCACTTGGAAAAGACCGTTACAACCTTGCAGATCTTGAAAAATTTGAAACCAATAGCATTATGCTGCAGCAGAAAATAGGGGTGCTAAAGCAAATGTTTTCTTTTGCAGATAGTATTCCGCAAGTACTTAAAGAGCTCCATGCTGGTGTGACTCATTTTAGTGAACTTGCAGACTACAATCTCAATAAAAACTTTGATGGAAGAGCCGTTGTAGGAGACAATCCATACGATATTTTAGATGTTCCTTACGGTAATGGAAACCCTAAAAATAGGCTTCCGGAAGAAAGTCACGGAACCCATGTTGCCGGAATTATTGGGGCACAAAGAGACAATGGATTAGGTATAAATGGCGCTGCTGCTCAAGTAAAAATAATGGCCTTAAGAGCAGTACCTAATGGAGATGAATACGACAAAGACATTGCTTTAGGAATCCGTTATGCGGTAGACAATGGAGCAAAAATCATCAATGCAAGTTTTGGGAAATCCTATTCTCCAAATGTGGAATGGGTTCATGAGGCAATAAAATACGCGGCATCTAAAGACGTCTTAATCGTTCATGCAGCAGGAAATGAAGGAGAAGATCTGGACCATCCTAGCCACCCAAATTTTCCCAACGACCAAATTAACAACGGTCCAGAGATAGCCAATAATGTACTCACAGTAGGGGCTTTAACAAGTGAGTTAGGGGAAAATTTAGTGGCGGATTTTTCAAATTATGGAAAAATTAATGTAGACCTCTTTGCGCCCGGAGGAGCCATTTATTCCACCATGCCAGGGGGAGCATACGACTTTCAAGATGGTACCTCCATGGCGGCCCCCGGCGCAGCCGGCGTTGCCGCCCTCGTTTGGTCTATCTATCCAAATCTGCGTGCGGCAGATATTAAAAAAATACTCATGCTTTCTGGAGTCCGCTTAGAAATTCCAGTAATTTCACCTTCAGATCCAGACAAAAAGGTTCCCTTTAGCAGTCTTTCTGTCTCAGGAAGGATGATAAATGCCTACAATGCTTTAATTTTAGCCAAACAAATACAAGACAAAAAATTTAATTTAAATAAATATGATTTTATTCGCTAAACGTGTCGTGGCGTTATTCGCCTTAGTACTTTCTGTTGCCGCAACGGCTCAAAACACGCATTACTGGCAACAAGAAGCCAATTATACCATGGATGTTACCATGGACATAAATACGTTTCAATATCAGGGAACCCAACAAATCTCTTACACCAACAACTCCCCAGACGCACTGAATCAAGTGTTTTATCACCTTTATTTCAATGCTTTTCAACCCGGATCAGAAATGGACGCGAGATTGAGTAATATTGCAGATCCAGACGGAAGAATGATGGAGGACAAAAAAAGCAGAATTAGCTCGCTAAGTCCAGATGAAATTGGTTTTTTAGATGTAAAAAACTTACTCCAAAATGGAAAACCTGTTAACTTTACGGTAGATGGAACGGTATTGCAAGCCATTCTTGCGGAACCTATCGCGCCTGGAGCTACTGCAGTATTTAGTTTAGAGTTTAAAGGTCAGGTGCCGCTACAAATTAGACGTTCTGGAAGAAACAGCTCAGAAGGAGTGGCTTTATCTATGTCTCAGTGGTATCCTAAAATGGCAGAATATGACTTTGAGGGCTGGCATGCAGATCCTTATATTGCTAGAGAATTTCACGGCGTTTGGGGAGACTACGATGTAACCATTACTTTAGATAAAAACTATACCATTGGCGGAACAGGCTATTTACAAAACCCACAGGAAATTGGACACGGATATGAGGCCCCTGGGACAAAAGTTAAAAAGCAAAAAGGAAATACCTTAAGCTGGCATTTTAAAGCACCTATGGTGCATGACTTTATGTGGGCAGCAGACCCGGAATACACCCATGACGTCCTTGAAATGGAAAATGGACCAACCCTTCATTTCTTGTATAAAAACAAGTCTGAATTGGTAGAAAACTGGAAGGCCTTACAGCCAAAAACAGCACAAGCCATGGAATTTTTTAGCAAAAATATAGGCCCCTATCCTTATGAGCAATACAGTGTAATCCAAGGAGGAGACGGCGGAATGGAATACGCCATGAGCACCCTAATTACAGGAGAGCGTAAATTAAACTCTTTAATAGGAGTAATGGCACATGAAATGGCCCACTCATGGTTCCAACATATTTTAGCCACCAATGAAGCCAAGCACTCATGGATGGACGAGGGATTCACCTCTTTTATCTCTAGTTTATTCATGCAAGAAATCAGTGAAAATCCTGCTGAAAATCCTTTTTCAGGAAGTTATAGGGGCTACCAGTATTTAGTAAAGTCTGGAAAAGAACAGCCTCAAACCACCCATTCAGACCGCTACGCATACAACAGTGCTTATAGCATTGCTGCTTATTCGAAAGGATCTATTTTCTTGTCTCAATTAGGTTATATCATTGGCCAAGACAAACTGATGGAAACCCTTAAAAAATACTACACAGACTTTAAATTCAAACACCCAACGCCAAATGACATTAAAAGAACCGCAGAAAAAGTGTCTGGGCTTCAGTTAGACTGGTATTTAATGGATTGGACACAAACCACCAATACCATAGATTACGCCATTCAAGAAGTTGTTGCGGCAGACCTTGAAAACACCACAGTGGTCTTAGAAAGAAAAGGTTTAATGCCTATGCCTTTAGATATTTTAGTGGTTTACCAAGATGGGAGTCAAGAAACTTTTTACATACCCCTTAGGATGATGCGAGGCGGAAAAGAGAATCCTTATCCGGAAATTCAAAGAACCGTGTTACCTAACTGGGCTTGGGCTTATCCAAGCTATGAGTTTACTATTTCTAAGCCTTATCAAAGCATTAAAGCGATTCAAATTGATCCATCTGGCCTCATGGCCGATGCTGATTTGGATAATAACTCACTTCAATCCGCAGAAGAATAATTGGCATATTGAAACAGCCTATTAGGCCCTAAAAACAAATAAAAGTGTCCAATCAAGATACCGCAGGTTTAAACAAAAATCAACCAACAGAAACGCCCCAAAAATATCTTTCGGGGCGTTTTTCTCTAGGACAAAAAGAACGCTTAAAAAGCGCCAAATCTATTGAGCGCTTGTTTTCAGAGGGAAAAGCTATTAGTGCATACCCTTTAAGATTGGTTTTTGTGAGTAACCCAAACAGTACTGTTCCTATGCAGTGTGCTTTTAGTGTGTCTAAAAGACACTTTAAAAAAGCGGTAGATCGCAACAAGATTAAAAGATTATTAAGGGAGTCTTATAGAAAAATAAAACCTACACTGAATCAAAACCTCTCTCAGCCCTATATGGGCATGATCCTATTTAATGGTAAAGAAATTCCTTCGCAAGAAAATACAAACAAAAGTGTTTCGATCCTTATAGAGAAATGGTTAAAGAGCTTATCTTTGTAAGGCTATAAAAATCTTTATGAAAGAGATCCAAACACTTGAAAAAGCCATTCAACCTTTACGCCATAATTTACAAGAACACCCCATATATCAATCTTTAAACAGCCTTAAAGACGTAGCTATTTTCATGGAGTTACACGTATACGCTGTGTGGGATTTTATGTCTTTATTAAAATCGCTGCAACAACAACTTACTTGTGTGAGCCTCCCTTGGATGGCCCCAAAAAATCCAACTCTCTCCAGATTTATCAATGAGATAGTGATGGGGGAAGAAAGCGATATAGACGTTAATGGTACCCCAATAAGTCATTATCAAATGTATTTAGACGCCATGGAAGAGGTAGGGGCGAGCACAGATGGAGTTAATAATTTTCTAAGTCTTTTAAAAAATGATGTGCCTGTAATAGAAGCTATTCGTAAAGCGCCTTTAAACCCTGCAGTAAAAGATTTTTTAAACTTTACTTTTGAAACTATAGCGACTGGAAAACCTCATCTTGTTGCCGCTGCGTTCACTTTTGGGAGAGAAGACCTTATACCGGACATGTTTATAGAAATTGTAAGCAAAGCAGCAAAAAAGAATGCTACCAATTATCCGAGATTTATGTACTATCTCAATAGACATATTGAAATAGATGGTGATGAACATGGCCCACTATCTTTAAAAATGGTTAGTGAACTCTGTGGAAAAGACACTTTAAAATGGCAAGAGGCTACTGAAGTATCTCAAAAAGCTTTAGCTGTTAGAATTGCCCTTTGGGATGCTATAGATCAAGAAATAAAGTCTAACTTGGTGTCTTAAGCAAACACCTAAACATGTATAAATATATTAAACCGCTATTCTTTTTAGGCTTCCTAATCAGTCTCTCTTCTTGTAATAAATCAGTTGTTCAAAAAGACACTTCCGATAAAAAAGTTTGGGAAATGGGGCCTTTTTTAAAGCAAGATTCAGAAAATCCCATACTTACTCCCAATCCAGAATTGGTTTTTTTAGATCCTGTAAGTGGGGAAGAAACAGCCTTTGAAGCAAGAAATGTGCTCAACCCATCTGCAGTTGTTAAAGATGGAAAAGTACACTTAATTTATAGGGCTCAAGACCAAAAAATGACCTCTAGAATTGCACTGGCAACTAGTGAAGACGGGATACATTTTACCAAAGAAAAGGCTCCTATTTTTTTTCCAGAAAATGATGATATGTTGGTTTATGAAGCCTTTGGAGGGGTAGAAGACCCCAGGGTGGTTCAAGGTCCAAATGGAGAATATATTCTTACCTATACCTCTTATGATGGAAAAACAGCCCGCCTGTGTTTGGCCACCTCAACAAATTTAAAAGAATGGACTAAACACGGCCCAGTATTAAAAGATCCTAAGAATATAAACTTGTGGTCAAAATCAGGTGCTATTGTTGTAGAACAGTTTGGAGTAGAAATGCGTGCTAAAAAAATAGACGGTAAGTATTGGATGTATTTTGGAGATACGGATTTATTTATGGCTCATTCAACCAATTTAATTGATTGGAAGGTGCTGGAAAACGCAGAAAATAATACTATGGTTTCTGTGCTTCACCCGCGACCTGGATATTTTGACAGTAGGCTTGTGGAGCCTGGCCCATACGCATTATGGACTAAAGACGGGATAAATTTAATTTACAACGCCAGTAATGCAGCAAATAACAATGATCCCAATTTGCCTAAATTTACTTATGCTGCAGGACAAGCCTTATTTAGCGCTACCAAACCCTACCAGTTAATAGATAGAACCAAGGGTTATTTTATATATCCCGACAAGGATTACGAAAAAATAGGAGAAGTAAATGAGGTATGTTTTGTAGAGGGTATGGTCTTTTTTAAAGACAAATGGTTTTTATATTACGGCACTGCAGACTCTAAAATTGGTGTTGCTATAGCAGAAAATTAAGTGCCACCTAATACTCAGGTACACCTCTTCTTAAAAACTTATGACATTAAAGAGCGCTCCATATAAATATGGGGAATACCGTCTTCTAAATAGGTTTCGCCAAGGGCATAAAAACCTAAATCATTATAGAAATTCAATAAATAGGTCTGGGCAGAAAGACCTATAGCAGTTGTGTTAAAATGGTTTTCAATAGCAGCTATAGAGGCTTGCATAATCGCTTTACCAAAATCTCTTTTTCTAAAATCAGCAGCGACTACGACCCTGCCAATCGCTGCTTTCTCTAAATAATCTCCAGGTTTAAAAATTCTTGTATAAGCAACAATCCTACCTTTAATTGTTCCTAATATATGAAGGGCTTTTTGATCATTACCATCTATATCTTGATACACACAATCTTGTTCCACCACAAATACCTGAGACCGCAACTGAAGTAGCTCATATAATTGGACGGTACTTAAAGAAGAAAATGAACAGCAGTTAATCTCCATAGTTGTACTTTGTTGTTTTAACGTATTTTATAGCTGTAGTAATTATTTGATCGTTGGTTATTTTAAAGTTATAGTACATTCTTAAGCTAACTCATTAAAAGCTTAATAATTAATCTTGAATGATGGGTTTTTTAGAATCCTCCTTTTCAAATTCAGGTTGTAAAGTCACATGGTTAATACCATACTTCTCTAAGAGTAAAGATTCTATTTGAACCAAAATAGTGTCAAATTGTTTTAGATTAAGATTTTTAGAAAATTCTATATGGGCTTCTAAATGAACTTCTGCCTCGTTGAGTTGCCATACATGAAGGTGGTGGAGGTTTTTAACAGGTGAAATTTTAGAAACGTCTACTTGTAAAGCTTTTAAATTAATATAAGAGGGAGTAAAAAGCATGAGAATTCTAGTGGCGTCTACAATAAGGTCATAACCCATATATACTAAATAAAGCGCTATAATTAAGGTGAGTAATGGATCTATCCAAAAAAGAGAGAAATAGCGCATTAATAATCCTCCTATTAAAACCGCTATTGAAGCCAACATATCAGAGAATAAATGAATATAAGCAGACCTCATATTCATATTGTCATTGGCATCTTTTTTTAATAATAAAACACTAAAACCATTAGCTACTATACCAAGTAAAGAAAACCAAATCACTAAATCAGCCGCTATTTCTACTGGAGAAACAAAACGTTTATAAGCCTCAATAATTAAAAAAATAGCCACAATAACTAAAGAAGAAGCATTGACAAATGCCGCTATAATTTCTGCTCTTTTATAACCAAAAGTTTTTCCATAAGAAGCTTTATTTCTAGATAGTTTAACTGCTACATAGCTGATTATTAAGGATAAAACATCTGAAAAATTATGAAGAGCATCTGAAAGTAAAGCCAAACTACCAGACCATAAACCTCCTACGACTTGTGAGGCTGTAATAATGATATTAAGAAAAATGGAAATAACTAAATTTCTGCCTTTAGCATCATTTTGTATGTGGTTGTGGTGAGAATGGTGGTGTCCCATAAATTTTAACTACAAGAAATTTTAGCTACTCTATTAGCGTGTCTACCTCCTTCAAAAGGAGTGTCTAAATACACTTTTACCATTTCTAAAGCCTGAGGTAAGGATAAATATCTCGCTGGAAGGGATAATATATTCGCATTATTATGTTGCTTAGCTAAAGCGACAATTTCTTTTGACCAACATAAAGCAGCTCTAATATCTTGATGTTTATTAGCCGTCATAGCGGCACCGTTTCCACTACCACATATAATAATTCCTAGAGTTGCTTTTTTAGAAGAAACTGCCTCAGCCACTGGATGAATATGATCTGGATAATCTACAGAATCTGAAGTATCTGTTCCAAAGTTTAATACCTCATATCCCGATTCTTTAAGAAAGGCTACAATAGCAAATTTATATTCTGTTCCTGCATGGTCATTTCCTATAGCTATTGTCATAAATGTATGTAAGTGTTAAATAATTAATTTGCTTTAAAGATATAAAAGGCTTTGTTTTTTTAAGTTATAAACAATGATTTTTTAAGTAATTACTAACCATCTAAAAAATAGCTATTTATAAAAAAAGTGTTTTGTTGACAAGTGAATAAAAAATAAATACTTAAAAATTTGTTACTTATTTTAAAAAATTCAGGTATAAAAATAATCTTATAAGCCATTTTAATTTTGTCTTTTTTTAATAATCACTTATCATTTAAAAATGAGGTTTTATACACTTAAAAAAATAAAAAACAATTAAAAAAAACCTGTTAACTAACTTATACATAAATGTTAATAATTGAATTAAAATTATGATTTACAGTATAATAATAAAAAGATAGTTAGTTAATAAAGTGATTTATTTATGTATAAAAAAAAATACTTAAAAAGTTATTACACTTATGAACACCCTATAATAAACACTATTTAAATTTTATAAAAAAAAGAAAAATAATATTTATACTGTAGTTGTGTATAACTTCTAAACTTTCATATAATGTTCTCATATAGAAACAGTACCCTTGGATTATAATTTGTAATTTTAACAAATTTTAAAAACCTAATGTCAAAAAAACAAAAACGTTCTAAAAACCATCAGAAAAATAATATTACTAAAGGTATTTTTACTGTATTAGAACAAGACTCAAATAAACCTTTCACTTATAAAGATATTGCAGAAAAGCTTCAAATATTAGACGCTACCAATAGAAATATTTTAATTAAAAAATTAGTTTCTCTAAAAGAGCAAAAACGCATTTTAGAACCTACAAGAGGATATTATCAAGCTATTATTAATGAAAAAACAAAGCAATACCACGAAGGTACTGTAGATATTACCGGAAAAGGAAATGCTTATATTATTATAGATGGTTTTGAAGAAGATGTATTTATTCCTTTTAATAAAATAAATAAAGCGTTCCACAAAGATACTGTTCAGGTGTATGTTTACCCTAGAAGAAAAGGGAAAAAATTAGAAGGAGAAATTATTAGTATTACCCATCGTTTTAAAACAACTTTTGTTGGTGTTATTGAAATTCAAGATCGATTTGCTTTTGTTAAAATAGCAGATTTCAGAATGTATACAGATTTTTTTATTCCACAACAGGGTATTAATAAAGCCAAACATGGAGATAAAGTTGTTGTTGAATTAACTAAATGGGAACAAAATTCTAGTTCTCCTGAAGGTAAAATTATACAAGTACTAGGCGTTCCTGGGGAACACCAAACAGAAATACATGCTATTTTAGCCGCCTATGGTCTTCCTTATGAGTTTCCATATGAAGTGAGTGAATTTGCCAATCAAATAGATACCAGTATTCAAGCTTCTGAAATTGCAAAAAGAAGGGATATGAGAGATGTCCTTACTTTTACAATTGATCCAAAAGACGCTAAAGATTTTGACGACGCACTTTCATTTCAAAAATTAGATAATGGACATTTTGAAATAGGTATTCATATTGCAGACGTTTCTCATTATTTACAAGAAGGCACTGTATTAGATGATGAGGCATTTCAAAGGGCTACTTCTGTTTATTTAGTAGACAGAGTAGTACCTATGCTTCCAGAAGTACTCTCTAATCAAGCCTGTTCTTTAAGACCTCATGAAGAAAAATATACTTTCTCTGCTATTTTTGAAATTAACCCTCAAGCACAAATAATTTCTGAATGGTTTGGACGAACTGTAATCAATTCAAATGAACGTTTTGCGTATGAAGAAGCGCAGTATGTGATAGAGACTGAGTCTAATGAAATTCCTTTAAATATATCTATTAGAAATACTGCTTATAATATTTCTAATGAAGTTAAAGAAGGTATTTTAACCCTAGATTATTTAGCTAAAATACTACGAACCAAGCGTATGAAGCAAGGGGCAATTTCTTTTGACAAGGTAGAAGTTCGTTTTGCTTTAGATGAAGACTTTAATCCTACTACTGTGTTTTTTAAAGAGTCTAAAGACGCTAATAAGCTTATTGAGGAATTTATGTTACTTGCTAATAAACAGGTAGCAGCATTTATTGGTAAACAAAAACCAGAGAAACCATTTGTTTATAGAGTTCACGATGAACCTGATGAAGATAAATTAATTGCTTTACAGGGTGTGGTGTCTCGTTTTGGGCATCAACTAGATTTTAAATCTAAGGTAACTATGAACCAATCTTTAAATACTTTACTACTCAATGTAAAAGGTAAAAAAGAACAAAATCTAGTAGATACCTTAGCGATAAGGTCCATGAGTAAAGCTATTTATACAACAGATAATATTGGACATTACGGACTAGCATTTGACTATTATACCCATTTTACCTCTCCGATTAGAAGGTATCCGGATGTTATGGTACACAGGTTGCTTCAATATTATTTAGAGGGTGGTTCTACCACTAAAAAAGAAGCCTTAGAAAAAAAATGTAAGCACAGTTCAGATATGGAAGGCTTAGCAGCTAATGCAGAGCGTGAATCTATTAAATACATGCAAATTAAATTTATGGAAGACCATCAGGACCAAGAGTTTATAGGGGTTATTTCTGGGGTTACTGAATGGGGTATGTATGTAGAAATTATAGAAAATAAGTGTGAGGGCATGGTTAGAATTAGAGATATTAAAGGGGATTATTACTCTTTTGATCCTAAAAACTACGCTGTTGTTGGTGAAAGAAAAAAGCAAGTATACACATTAGGAGACACTGTTGTGGTGATGGTGAAAAGCACCGATTTAGAAAAAAGACATCTGGATTTTTCTCTGATCGGTAAACACACTATTAATGAGACTCTATAGTATTTTTATTATCTTACTTTAATATTATAAAACAATAATGAAGGCTTTTTTATTTTTTTTATTTTTTAATTGTATTGTTTTCGCACAAGGAGATAATATTACATTAAACACTGCAGATTTTTCTGAACTTAAAGTGTATGATGGCCTTTCTGTAACTATGACAAAGGGGACTGATAACACAGTAGTTATCTCTGGAGAAGACCCTAAAAATGTATCCATTACTAACGACCAAGGGGTCTTAAAAATTAAGATGAAGTTTAAAAAAATGTTCAGTGGTTATAGGACGTTTATATCACTTAATTACTCAAGTCCTTTTATTATTTTAGACGCAAATGAAGAAGCGAGTATTAAAGTTGACAATCTCATAGAGCAAGAAAAAATTTCTTTAAAAGTTCAAGAAGGGGCTCAAATAGAAGCTTCTTTAAAAGTAGAACAACTCATAGTTAAAACTGTTACAGGTAGTCAAATTACTACCAAAGGATATGCAAAAATTCAAGATGTATCTATCAATACTGGGGGTATTTATAATGGACAATCTTTAAAGACTTCTTTTACAACGATTGGTGTTAATGCAGGCGGAATTGCCTCAATTTTTGCTTCGGATTACGTAGGGGCTACCGTAAAAGCAGGAGGAAAAATTAAAGTTTTTGGGGATCCAAAGAAAATGGATGAAAAGACTTTTTTTGGTGGTACTATCGAGCGTGTTAAGCAATAAATATGTATTCAGATATTCAAGCAGCCATCCCTTTAGGTTTTTTTCTAAGCTTTATGATAGGGCCGGTGTTTTTTGTCTTACTAGAAACAGCAGCTTTAAAAGGATTTAAAGCCGCCCTTGTGTTTGATTTAGGGGTTATTCTTGCAGATATTATTTTTATTTCAGCCGCATATTTTAGCAGTATTCAATTATTAGAAAACCTCAAAAATCAACCAGGAATATATGTATTTGGGGGTTTAATTCTATTTATTTACGGTACCACTATAGCTTTTAAAAAAGAACCCCCATTAACAGAGTCTTCAGTGAAGGTGACTAAGAGTTATTATATAGGCTTGTTTGTAAAAGGCTTTCTATTGAATTTTATCAATATTGGCGTGCTGGTTTTTTGGTTGGGCGTTATTATTATTGTGGGACCTAATTTAAATAATGACCCCCAACGAATGACCTTGTTTTTCTCTACAATGATAGGAGCTTATTTCGTTACAGATCTTCTTAAAATAATATTAGCTAAGCAATTAAAAACCAAGTTAACCCCCAAAAGAGTTCATTACGTAAAAAAAATAATAGGAGCTATTTTAATTCTTTCTGGCCTTATCTTATGTGTGAAAGGTTTTTTACCAAAATCTTCTATAAGTATTGAAAAGAGCATGGAAATACTCGAAACAAAAAACCCATCCTAGGATGGGTTTTAATTTCTGAGGCATCGAGCAGATTCGAACTGCTGTACAAGCTTTTGCAGAGCTCTGCCTAGCCACTCGGCCACGATGCCTTATTCAGGATGCAAATGTAGTGCTTTTTATTATTTTAATAATCCTAAACTAGGCTCTTTTTTCTTTAAGTACCACAGAGACTGACGCCACATCTCCACCAATTGGTGGGTTTATTTTAGCCACCGACACCTGTACTTTGTTTACTAAGCTAGACTGTTTAAAGATACTTTTGATGATTCTTTGGGCAACGTGCTCTAATAGTTTTGAGGGGGTGGCCATTTCTTCTTTTACAATCGCGTTGAGCAGTACATAATCTACCGTGTCTCCTAATTGATCCGAGGCTGTAGATTTTTCTAAGTCTGCCCAAACTTTTAGTTCTACTAAATAGTCACTTCCTATTAAGGTTTCCTCCGCCAAGCAACCGTGGTGGGCAAATACTTTTATGTTTTTTAAATATATCATTCCCATATTTTCAAAGATAGCAGTATACCTGTAAAAACAAATGAAATATAGCGGCTAATTTCCTATTTTTGTCTCAGAATTATTACAGATGAACGAAGCAGAAAAACCCCTCAATTTTATTGAGCATATTATAGAAGACGATCTTGCGAATGGTTTTACAAAAGACCAACTTCGTTTTAGATTTCCCCCTGAACCAAACGGTTACTTACACATGGGTCATGCCAGTTCTATTTGCTTAAATTTTGGTCTTGGCAATCGTTACAACGCTCCTGTCAACCTACGTTTTGACGACACCAACCCCGCAAAAGAAGAACAAGAATACGTAGACGCTATTAAAAAAGATGTTTCTTGGTTGGGTTTTCAATGGGATAAGGAATGTTATGCTTCTGACTATTTTCAACAACTTTACGACTGGGCTGTTCTGCTCATCAAAGAAGGCAAAGCTTATGTAGACAGCCAAACAGCAGAAGCTATAGCTACTCAAAAAGGAACCCCTACAAGCGTAGGTACTAACAGCCCTTTTAGAGATAGGTCTATCATAGAAAATATCCGTTTATTCGAAGAAATGAAAGCGGGTAAACACGAATCAGGAACCCATGTATTAAGGGCTAAGATAGATATGTCTGCCGCGAATATGTTAATGAGGGACCCTATTATGTATCGTATTCTTCACAAGACGCACCACAGAACACAAAATGATTGGTGTATTTATCCAATGTATGACTGGACCCATGGAGAAAGTGATTATTTAGAGCAAGTGTCTCACTCTTTTTGTACCCTTGAATTTGCTATGCATAGGGAATTATATGATTGGTTTTTAGACCAATTGATAGACCCTTCAATGGTAAGGCCTAAACAGAGAGAATTTGCCAGAAGAAATTTTAGCCATACTGTTGTGAGCAAAAGAAAACTCATGCAACTGGTGGAACAAGGTGTAGTAAGTGGTTGGGATGACCCAAGAATGCCTACTATTTCCGGCCTTAGAAGAAGGGGTTATACCCCAGAATCTATTGTTGCTTTTGCCAAAACCATAGGAATTGCCAAGAGGGAAAACGTGGTAGATGTCTCGCTTTTAGATTTTACCTTAAGAGAACATTTAAATAGGGTTGCACCAAGAGTGATGGGTGTTTTAAACCCCTTAAAATTAGTCATCACAAATTATCCAGAGGGACAAGAAGAACTTCTTGTGGCTGAAAATAATCAAGAAGATGAAAGCGCTGGAACAAGGGAAGTACCTTTTTCTAAACATCTTTTTATAGAGCAGGAAGATTTCAAAGAAGAAGGCAATAGAAAGTTTTTTAGACTTAAGTTAGGTGGAGAAGTGCGCCTTAAGAACGGTTATATCATTAAAGCTGAATCTTGCACAAAGGACACTAATGGAAACATCACTGAGGTACAATGTACTTATGATTCATTGAGTAAAAGTGGTAGTGGTACTGAAGAGAGTTTAAGGAAGGTTAAAGGAACCTTACATTGGGTCTCTCAGAAACACGCTTTAACAGCGAGGGTTCGTTTATATGATAGACTCTTTACGGATCCTACTCCAGATGCCCACAAAGACAAAGACTTCATGGATTTCATCAATCCAAATTCCTTAGAAGAAATAACAGCCTATGTAGAACCTAGTCTTGCATCTGCAAAGGAGGGAGATAGGTTTCAATTTCAAAGAATGGGATACTTTGTGGTAGATCAAGACAGCAGTTCCGATCAATTGGTTTTCAATAAAACGACAGGACTCAGAGATACTTGGTCTAAATTAGACGCTTCTTAGTGGCTACAACATATTATTAAAAAAGGGGCCCTAAAGCCCCTCTTTTTTTGCCCGATATCTGGGGTGTTTATGTGTCGCCGTTTTCTGTTTTCTTTTGGTTTATAGTTAATGCTTTTTGCTCTTTCATAGCTTCACCAATTTGATTACTCGCTGTAAAAGAAGCCACCATATTATTAAGCATATCACTTCCAGCCTGTGGAGAGTTGGGTAGCAAAATTAGATTGGTGTTTGTTGCTTCTCCTATAGATTGAAGGGTGTCGTAATGCTGGGTTACTACAATTAGCGCAGAAGCTTCTTGAGAATTAATCCCTACTTTATTCAGCACTTCAACAGACTCTTCTAAACCTCGGGCAATTTCCCTTCTTTGGTCTGCTATACCCTGTCCTTGAAGCCTTTTACTCTCTGCTTCTGCTTTTGCTTTTTCTACGATGAGAATTCTTGCTGCGTCACCCTCAAATTGTGCTGCAATTTTCTCTCTTTCAGAAGCATTAATTCTATTCATAGCCTCTTTTACTTGACTATCGGGATCAATGTCAGTAACCAAGGTTTTAATAATGTCATATCCATAGTCTAGCATGGCGTCTTGTAGCTCTGATTTAACCGCTATAGCAATATCGTCTTTTTTAACAAAAACATCATCTAGCTTCATCTTAGGCACCTCTGCGCGCACCACATCAAACACATAAGAGGTAATTTGATCGTGAGGATACTCTAGCTTGTAAAACGCTTCGTAAACTTTTTCTCTAATAACAACGTATTGTACCGAAACCTTGAGTTTTACAAAAACGTCGTCTTTGGTTTTTGTCTCTACAATCACATCTAATTGTTGGATCTTTAAGCCTACCCTTGCGACAATCTTGTCTACAAAAGGAATTTTTAAATGAAGCCCAGAAGTTCGAATAGAATGAAAACGACCAAAACGCTCCACAATAGCTGCTGTTTGTTGTTTTACGGTGAAAAAGGATCTAAGAAACCCTAAAAAAAGTAGTAATCCCAGGAAAATTAATACATATTGTTCCATGTGTGGTATTGTTTTAAATTATAATTAAAATATACAAAAAATGCCGTTTTATCACTAAAAAATGCCGTTAATAGGCGTACATCTGCTTTTAACGGATGTTGTGTAAATAAATCCGTTAGTCGCGGAAAATACTTAAAGATCTTTCGCTGTATTTCCCAGCGCAAGAATCCTTTCTATACAACGGTCCTTACCCAACACTTCCATAATGTCAAATACATGAGGACCACTAAGTGCGCCTACTAATGCCAAGCGAAGCGGAGGCATTACGGCGCCAAAAGAAAGTGACTGCTCAGAGATATAATTTTTTATAGTCAGCTCTAAGTTAGCGCTGCTAAAATCTGTTTGGCTTTTAATAATTTCTGTCAGCGCAGCTACAATTTCAGGGGTATTTTCTTTCCACTGCTTTTTAAGCGCCTTTTGATCGTAGCTTGTTGGATCAACAAAAAAGTATGCAGCTAATTCAATGAGTTCATGGGTAAAAGTAGCACGTTCTTTTACCAGGTCTATGATGGTCTCCAGAACACGATCACTTTTATTTTCAATAGCTGTTGCACCAAATGCAGCGAGGACTCCTTTTTTAAATTCAGGTAGAATTTTTGCTGCAGTAGACATTTGCAGGTATTGTTGGTTGAACCATTTTGTTTTTTCAGGATCAAATCTAGCACCCGATTTTTGTACCCGCTCCAATTCAAAAGTGGCCACCAATTCATCCAGACCAAACAACTCTTGTTCCGTACCTGGATTCCAACCCAAGAGGGCCAAAAAGTTTATGACCGCTTCTGGAAAATACCCCGATTCTTTATATCCTGTAGAAGTTAACCATGTCAATGGAAACACCGGAAAACCGCCTTTTTCTCCATCTCTTTTGCTCAGTTTTCCTTTTCCAGTTGGCTTCATGATCAGAGGTAGGTGTGCAAATTTAGGGGCTTCCCAACCAAATGCTTGGTACAATTGAGTGTGTAAGGCAAGAGAAGGCAACCACTCTTCTCCTCTAATAACATGGCTGATCTGCATGAGGTGGTCGTCTACCACATTAGCTAAGTGATAGGTAGGCATTCCGTCGCTTTTAAAGAGCACCTTGTCATCTAAAGTGTCTGTTTTAAAAGAAACCGATCCTCTAATCATATCAGATGTAGTAATGGTAGTATTTTCAGGCGTTTTAAAACGCACTACATAGGGTGTTCCGGTTGCAATTTTTGAGGCTGTTTCTTCTTTCGAAAGGCGGAGACTGTTGTCCAGCTTTAACCTATTGTGGGCATTGTAGATAAATGTTTTTCCTTTAGACTCATGATCTGTTCTATGAAAATTGAGCGATTCAGGCGTATCAAATGCGTAATAAGCCGCCCCTTTTTCTATTAGGGTGGTTATATAAGCGGCATAACTGTCTTTTCTTTCACTCTGTCTGTATGGCCCAAAGTCACCTGCTTTATTAGGCCCTTCGTCGTAAGGTATTCCAGCCCAATTTAATGCTTCTTCTATATATTCTTCTGCTCCGGTCACAAAACGAGTTTGGTCCGTATCTTCTATTCTTAAGATAAAATCTCCTCCGTGTTTCTTGGCAAATAAATAATTAAAAAGGGCAGTTCTTAACCCACCAATATGAAGCCCACCTGTTGGACTAGGTGCAAAACGCACCCTAACTTTCTTAGTCATGATCTCTTTTTTATTGGAGCAAAGATACTTTAAGTGTTGCAACCATCCATAATGGATTGAGTTGAATTTTAATGCTCCAATAAAGCCCTAACATCAGTAAGCGATTATTTTCTTAGAAAAAATTCATTTAACGGGCCTTTGCTAAGGCTTTCATCGCTTCTGGCACCCTTGGATTCATCAGTTTAAACCAAATCGGCGGAAATAAGGAAATAACCATTGAGGTAGGGTAGCCAAAGGGCATTTGAGGCGCCTCTTCCCTACACATCAAGGTTTGGTATTTTTTTGAGGCCATATAGTGATGGTCGCTGTGACGGGTAAGCTCATACAGGACAATTCTTCCAATAATGTGGTTGGAGTTCCAAGAGTGAATGGCGCGAACCGCTTCGTAGCGCCCCTGCGCATTTTTGGTCCTAAGTAAGCCGTAATGTTCTATATAGTTAACTGTTTCAAGCAGTATAAAGCCCACCACACCAGCGGCTAGCATCAGCAAAGCGGTATTAATATTAAACACAAACAAAATAGTGACTAAATACACCAATTGTATTACTGTGTACCACATCATATCATTATAAATACTCCAAAACCCCCAGCCATTTTCTCTATTGCGTTTGCCTTGAATTTTCCATGCATTGGCATATTGCCTACTCACACTGCTGATCCAAAATCCATAAACACTTTGTTGGTATTGTGCCGTCGCAGGATCTTCTTTGGTGGCTGCGTAAGTATGGTGCCCCCAATTATGCTCTATAAAGAAGTGCATATAAAAGCTGGGTAAGAGTAATGCTTTTGCTAAGGTCTTTTCTAAATTATTTTTTCTGTGCCCTAGTTCGTGGGCTACATTAATACCGTTTGTTCCTAGAGCAACCCCTAATGAAAGTACTAAACCACAAGCCTCAAACGGACTCAATGCTCCATGGTAAAATTCAATCGCCGCCCATACCACTAGGACATAGATAATAGGTAGGTTTATATATAAAAGGAAGTCATAAATTTTATTTACCTTTTTAAGCGCAACCACTTCTTTTGTGTCATTTATAGCATCTTCTTTGAGGACTATTTCTAACAAAGGAATTATTCCAAATGCATAAATGAGTGCTGCAAACGAAAACGCCCCTTTTAAATATAACGCTAAGGCTGTGGCCATTGGAATGGTATAGGCCGCTAAGTATTTGAATGAGGTCATTTTTTTTATTTCTAAGTTACACATTTTTAGGAATCTAATCGCTTATGCTTACCTTTGCCAAAAATTTGCTAGTGATAGATTTTAATTTTATAGACGTACCTTCAATTGAACATGACCGTCCTTTTTTCGATTGGTTGTTAAAGGTGGCTGAATCTGAAGGCTATAGCTTGTCTGCACTGTCTTATATTTTTTGTAATGACCAATATTTGTTAGAGCTCAATCAGTCGTATCTTTCACACGACACCCTTACAGATATTATTACCTTTGATTACGTAGAGGGAACTGTAGTGTCTGGGGATATTTTTATCTCTGTTGACCGTCTTAAAGAAAACGCAGCAATTTTTAATGTTACCTTTGAAGAAGAACGCTTAAGGGTTATGGCTCACGGCCTTCTACATCTCATGGGATACAATGACAAAACACCTGAAGATCAGTTGGTTATGTCCAATAAAGAAAATGAAAAAATTAAAATGTTCCACGTGGAACAATAGTTGTTATGTTTCAAGATAAGTATGATGTAATTGTTGTAGGTGGCGGTCATGCAGGTGCTGAAGCGGCTGCCGCGGCTGCCAATATGGGTTCAAGTACACTATTGGTTACTATGAACCTGCAGTCTATTGGTCAGATGTCTTGCAATCCAGCCATGGGAGGTATTGCAAAGGGTCAAATAGTGAGAGAAATTGACGCCCTAGGCGGTTACAGTGGTATTGTTTCTGACCTCTCAGCCATTCAGTTTAAAATGCTCAATAAATCAAAGGGTCCTGCTATGTGGAGTCCAAGAACACAGAACGACAGAATGCGCTTTGCAGAAGAATGGCGTTTGGCTTTGGAGCGCACTCCTAATGTAGATTTTTATCAAGACATGGTGTCTTCTCTTATTATAGAAGGCAATAAAGTTATTGGGGTAAAAACGTCTTTAGGTATTCCAATTTACGGAAAGAGTGTTGTGCTAACCAATGGCACTTTTCTTAACGGGCTAATTCATATTGGTGAACGTCAGTTAGGAGGTGGTCGCGCAGGTGAAAAAGCTTCTACTGGAATTACAGAGCAATTGGTTGCCCTAGGCTTCGAGTCTGGGAGAATGAAGACAGGCACTCCTCCTAGAGTAGATGGAAGGTCCTTAGATTATTCTGTAATGATCCCTCAGCCTGGCGATGCACATCCTGAAAAATTTTCATATACTAATACAAAATCGCTTACTACTCAGCGAGATTGTCATATGACGCATACTTCTTCACTGGTACACGATTTACTGAGAGAAGGCTTTGATAGATCTCCTATGTTTAACGGATCTATTCAGAGTTTAGGTCCTAGATATTGTCCATCAATTGAAGATAAAATAAATAGATTTGCAGATAAAGATAGCCACCAACTTTTTGTAGAACCAGAAGGCTGGGATACCGTTGAAGTATATGTAAATGGCTTTTCTACTTCCTTGCCAGAAGACGTTCAATTTAAAGCTTTGCGCTCTGTTAAAGGATTTGAAAACGTTAAGTTTTTTAGACCAGGTTACGCCATTGAATACGATTATTTCCCCCCTACTCAACTCACACACACCTTAGAGACAAAATTAATAGACAGCCTATTTTTTGCGGGTCAGATAAATGGAACAACGGGCTACGAAGAAGCTGCTTCACAAGGTCTAATGGCAGGAATAAACGCTGCTTTAAAAGTTCAAGAAAAAGCACCTTTTTCCCTCCAAAGAGATGAAGCTTATATAGGTGTTTTAATAGATGATTTAATTACCAAAGGAACAGATGAGCCCTATAGGATGTTTACTTCTAGGGCAGAATACCGAACACTTTTAAGACAAGACAATGCAGATTTTAGGTTAACACCAATGGGTCATGCTATAGGTTTAGCCTCTGAAGAAAGACTTAAGGCAATGGAGTTAAAGGCAGCAGCCTCTGAAAATTTGGTGTCTTTTTTTAGAGAAACCTCCGTTAAACCAGCAGAGATTAATGATCAATTGGCCTCTGTAGATTCTGCCCCTATTTCTCAATCTGGTAAATTGTTTAAAGTGTTTTCAAGACCCAATGTCACTATGGATCACATGCTTTCTGTAGACAGTGTAGAATCATATGTTCGCGATAATAATTTCTCCAGAGAAGTTTTAGAACAAGCAGAGATTCAAATTAAGTACGCAGGATATATTGAAAAAGAAAAAAACAACGCAGACAAATTACAGCGCTTGGAACATGTAAAAATCCCCTCAGATTTTGATTATTCGCTTTTAAAATCGCTTTCATATGAAGCTCGTGAAAAGCTTCAAGAAATTCAACCTGTGAGCATTGCACAAGCGTCCAGAATTTCCGGAGTTTCTCCTTCTGATATTTCTGTTTTGTTGGTCTTTTTAGGAAGATAATTTTTTGTGTTCCACGTGGAACAATATTATTTTAACACCCAAATGCTTAAAAGAAAAGAGCGGTTTCCAATAGAGGTTTTAGATCATGTGTATAGCAACGAAACGTTTATCGTGGATTGTGTGCCTGGTTTAGATGTGCTTCAGACTACGCCTATTCCAGCTGAAATAGCGGCTTATTATCCTGAAGACAATTATATTTCTCATCAAAACAATAAACTCAGCTTAACCGATAGATTGTATGCCATTGCTAAAAATTATCAGTTAAAAAAGAAGGCTGCATTATTAGAGCAACATTGCAATGGACAAAAGAAATTTTTAGATTTTGGAGCCGGTTCTGGCGCACTAGTGTCTTATTTAAAAAACAGGCAGTGGCATTCTTTAGGAGTGGAGCCCAATCCAAACGCCAGGACTATTGCTTTAGAGAATAACTGTGTGCTACACCCCTCTTTAGAATCCATTCCAAAACAAGAATTCTCTGTTATATCACTCTGGCATGTTTTAGAGCATTTACCTCATTATGAGCAAAGCCTTCAGAAATTATTAAGTGTTTTAGCGCCTGGAGGCAAACTAATCGTTGCCGTGCCTAATTATAATTCATGGGACGCAAAACATTACGGATCCTATTGGGCAGCCTATGATGTTCCGAGGCATTTGTGGCATTTTTCCCAAGGAGGCATAAAAAAATTGGCAGACAAAAACGGTCTGTCTTTGGAAGAAACCAAACCAATGCTTTTAGACGCTTTTTATGTGTCTTTGTTATCTGAAAGATACTCCAACAAAAGAACCCCTTTGTTTAACGCTTTTTTTAAAGGTCTTTATTCTAACTTATCTGCTTTAAGGTCAAAAGAGTATTCTTCCATCGTATATGTATTAAAAAAACCCGAATAAGCGCTTTTAAAGCGTTTGTTTCGTTTTTTTAAACCCTTATGACAGACAACACAGATTTTCTTAAAAACAGCCTTAAATCCAACCTATGAAAGCCAATGTTTATTTTAAAAATCTATAATACCTCCGCGTGATTATAAATTAATCTTATAGTTTTTTAATAGCTTCTTACAAAAATAATTTACCAGGTAGACATTTCTAAAAAGAATACGAGCAAGACCGCAGGTATTAAATAAATAACTATTGTTCTAGCGCCGTCATAGTCTTTGGCAACCCTTTGTCCAAAAAGTAACATGAGCAGGGTAATACATCCTACTACTGCACCACTTAGCGCAACGCTGGGTTTGTTGTAATGAATAATATCCATTATTCCCCAAACACCTAGAACACCACTTATGACTTCCATGATAATAATAGTCACCAGTAAAAAGGGCACAGTGTTTTTGAGAAAGCTATTGTTAAAGTGGCCTATGAGCCATTCAAGGTTTCCTTTCCAATCAATCAGTTTATCTAATGCGCTTTGTATAAAAGTAATACAGAGGAAAGCGAGTAGTATTAATACCGTTAAGTTGTTTTCGAAATGTAGCATAATAAGTTTAGTTTGAGACCGCTTTTGGTGCGTGCAGTAAGCGAGTGAGAGAAATAGCTAGGTCTGTAAAGACCATTTTCGCGTTTCCATTTCTTTCTATTTCGTACACAGCACTTTCTAAAGCGGCAGTGATTTGTTCTATATTTCCTTCGTGTACAAAAGGGGCAAACTTTTTAAAATCAAAATTGGATATCTCAATTTGTGTGTGTTGCAGTTGCTCTAAACCATAGCCCATTAAAACCGCTTCTCTAAACAAAGACAAACAGTACAAAAGAAAGTTTTTCTGTATCTCTCTACCAGATTTAGCCACTTCCCCACTCCAATTGAGTAGTTCGTTTATAGCGCTTTTATTTCCTTTAGCTTTAAATGCCGCCCTAACCCAAAATACAAACCATTCGCCAAAACGCAATTCTTCTGAATCTTGTCTAAAGAGATCAAGCGCTTTATTGAAGTTGCCCTCTGCCATAACAGCTATTTGTTTGGCATTTTGCATAACCGCACCTTCTGCTAAAAGGCCTTTCACAATATCTATTTCCTGAAGTTTCTTAAAATAGGTGATTTGGCAACGGGACCTTATGGTCGCGAGTAATTGCTCTTCTTCTTCTGCAATGAGGATAAAAAGGGTTTTTTCAGGGGGCTCTTCCAGCAGCTTTAAGATTTTATTTGCCGCTGCAGTATTCATTTTTTCCACACCCCAAATCAGCATAACTTTATAACCGCCTTCATAAGATTTTAAATAGAGTTTTTGGCTCAGGTCTTTTGCTTCTTCTACAGAGATATTACCCTGTTTTTTTTCCGTACCCATAAGTTGGTACCAGTCAAAGAGGTTGCCGTAAACCTGTGTTTTAATAAATGTCCTCCAAGGCGCTGCGTAATGATCGCTAATGGGTTTTGTTTTAGCAATTTCTGAAGTAGCAACGGGAAACACAAAATGAAGGTCCGGATGGTTTAGATGATCCATTTTTAAATGGCTCGCTTGTTTCTGTTCTTCTGTTAAACCTTCACCACCACAAAGTACCTCCCTGGCCAAAGCCAATGCCATAGCCAGAGTCCCGCTACCCTCTGCTCCCACAAACAATTGCGCATGGGCGAGATGGTTAGTCGCTATAGCCGTTTTTAAACGGCTTTTAATGGCCTCTTGACCTAGAACTTCTGAAAAATGCATATTCCAAAGATACAAAAAGCCGCCTTTAAAGGCGGCTTTTGATCTTTTTCTTAATAAGGGTTATTACTCTTTTTTAGTCACTATTTCAATTACGCCATTTATTCCTTTGTTTCCATATTTTTCTTTAGCAGACTTGCCTTTTAACACATTGACACTTTCAATACCGTCTGGATCTATTTCATTCAGGTTTTTGCCTTTTTCCATGATTTTTCCATCAATTACAATGAGCGGTTGATTTTTATCCTCTGCCGTCCAGCTATTTGCCTTTCTCTTCACGACAATTTTTGTTTCATAACCGTCTTTCTGTTCTTTAGCATCTTTCTGTTCTTTTGTGGCTTTCAGGTTTTTAATCTTAATGACTTTGTGTTTTTTTTGATCTCTGTCTTCTGATACCCAGAGGCCTGAAACCATCTCTTCAGCTTCTTCTTCCAGGCTTCTCCCCTTTTCGTTAAGGTTCCATTCTGCCGCTTCAGATACTTCTATCCTTTCTTTTAATTCCAGGGCCTTTTCATTCATTTTTCTGGCTTTTTTGGCCAGCACTTCTATTTTTTCTTCTGAATCTTTGAGGTAATCCTCATCAAAAACAGCACTGTAAGTAACCATTAAAGAGTCCTTGTCCAGATGCCCTCTTTTTATTATAAAGATATTATTTCCAGTATTTCCATAAATATTTTCTGAGACCACTTTTCCACTAAGGTCTTTTACAATAAAGATACTATCCCCTTCTTTACCGCGCATCTTTTTAGTCAAGGTATTCTCCTCACTGCCTTTGAAAATAAAAATGTTTTCATCACTCCCCCCATAGACATTTTCAGTCATAATCTCGCCGTCTTCATTCATCACTACTACCCTACTGCTTTTGTATCCTTTAACGACTTTAGTCTTGCTTTTGGCGGCTTTAAAAACAGCATCGGTCAATTGATCATTTTGGTCTAAAGAAACCTCAAATACAAAGTCACTGATGGGCTCGTTACCACTCACCGCATACACGCCTTTTTTACCATTATCTGACTTAAAGATCGCTTTAATTCCAGTAATCTCTCCTACGGCATTTCGCTTGATATTTTTAAAATAAAGTTGCACATTGAATTTCCCAAAAAGTGTTTTGTAGCTATTGTCTCCTTTTAAATCTTCATCAGATGAGTTTGCTGTAATTTCCACAGAAAACTTTGTCCCTGAAACCGTCTTTTTTTCATAAGCAGGCGGCGGTGGAGGCGGAACAGAATAGCCATTTACCTTGTAAACTGTTGGTGGTGGAGGCGGAATGGTATCTAAAGTCTTTGGGCTTGTTGGCGGAGGTGGTGGCGGCGCTATTTGAGCCACGACTTCTGTGTTAAATGCAAAGACAAAGCCTACTAAAAGAGGTGCGAGCAATACACTGGCCCAGGGATTTTTTTTGTTGTTCTCATGGTTGAGCATCATAATACGTTTTTTTAAAAATGAATGATAAAATGGGTGCGCCAGACTCAAATGGTCTAAGGGCACGGTTTGTTTGAGTAATATATATTGATAGGTTTTTAAGTCTTTTGTGGTGGCTACAGTGAGTTGATCTGTAAGAAACTCTAGGTTTTCTACCACCGTTTTTCTGTAGGCCCATAGAAAGGGATTCCACCAGGCCATTACCAATAGAAAGTTTGTGAGCAATATGTCCAAAGAGTGCCACTGTTTCACGTGAATTTTTTCATGGGTAAGCATGAGTTCATAGGCCTCAGAGCGGTATAAATGCGTGGGAAACACAATGGTATTTAAAAAAGAAAACGGCCCCTTAACCGCATTGGAGAGCAGTAATTTTGGAGGTGTTTTCTGGATGGTTTTGGCTTGAATGAGTAGTTTAACTATGCCGCCTAGTTTGAGTATAATCCAACCTAAAATACAGGTGCTTCCTGCTCCAATAACTCCCATTAATACCGCTTCAAGGGAGATGATATCTGTTCCTTTTTGTTGAATAGCTTCAAAAGTGCCTTGAGCCATGATCGGGTTCCAAGTAATTAGGACTATTTTTTTAACACTTATAAAGGGCAGCACAACAGAGAGCAATAGACCGCATAGTAAAAAATGTCTGTTAAAGGAGAATTGTTTTCTGGGATATAGCCAAAAGCGGTACACAACAAAGAATAAGCCTAAAATGACCGTGTTTTTCCAAGCAAAATTTACAAAAGTATCCATGCTTACTTGTTTTTTTCTATGAGCTTAATGATTTCTTTTAATTCATTGATGGAAATTTTCTCTTCCCTGGCAAACTGAGAGACAAGGTGGGCGTAGGAGTCACTGAAAAAATCAGAAATGGCTTTTTCCATAAAGACTGCCCTATATGATTCTTTGCTTATTACAGGGAAGTACTCATGTGTTTTTCCGTATGCTTTATAGGCCACATAGCCTTTTTCCTCTAAGTTTCTAACCATGGTAGACAGGGTGTTGTAATGAGGGATTTCTTGCTGGCCTTTGTAGGCTTCCAAAACATCTTTCACAAACCCCTTCTTTAGTCTCCAAAGGATTTTCATCACCTCTTCTTCCTTATTGGTTAATGGTTTCATAAAAAATGTGTTTTAAATTCATCATGAATGTATAACTAAAAAAATAGTTATACAACTGAATTTTTAGTTAAACGAAAACCTTGTAGTTCAATTTTTATCTTTTAGGCCTATTAAAAGGGCTTAATTTAGGTATATTTGTGTTCGTACAATTATTAAAAACCCCATGAAAACACTTTCAGATTTTAATTTCAAGGACCAAGTGGCCCTGATTCGTGTAGATTTTAACGTTCCTATGAACGAGGCAAATCAAGTCACAGACACCAATAGAATTTCAGCAGCAAAACCTACCATAGACGCCGTGTTAGCGCAAGGAGGGAAAGCCGTATTAATGAGCCATTTTGGGCGTCCAAAGGGACAGGTAAACCCAAGCATGTCTCTTTCTTTAATTGTAGACGCAGTGTCTAAAGTATTAGGCGTTCCGGTGGCCTTTAGTGAAGATTGTGTGGGAGAAAAAGCCAAAGCTGCTGTAGACGCCATGGCGCCAGGAGGGGTTTTGCTTTTGGAAAACTTAAGATTTCATGCAGCAGAAGAGTCTGGTGACGAAACCTTCGCTAGACAACTTGCTAGTTTGGGAGATATTTATATAAATGATGCTTTTGGTACTGCTCATAGAGCACACGCCTCTACCACTATTATTGCACAATTCTTTAAAGGGTCTTGTTGCTTTGGCGCTTTATTGGCTAAAGAAATTTTAGCCATTGACAAGGTCATGAGTAGTGGAGAAAAACCAGTAACGGCTATTTTGGGAGGATCAAAAGTGTCTTCTAAAATTACCATTATTGAAAATATTCTAGACAAAGTAGATCATTTGATTATTGGAGGAGGAATGACTTACACCTTTATTAAAGCACAAGGGGGTAGCGTTGGAAACTCTATCTGTGAAGACGACAAAATGTCTTTGGCATTAGAGATTTTAGAGAAAGCGTCTGCCAAAGGAGTTCAGGTTCATTTACCTGTGGACGTGTTGGCTGCTGACGATTTTAATAAAGATGCCAATACACAAGTAGCAGATGTTTTTGCTATTCCTGAAGGGTGGGAAGGTTTAGACGCTGGACCAAAAACCTTAGCGCAATTTGCTGAAATCATATCGCAGTCCAAAACCATTTTATGGAATGGACCAGTAGGTGTTTTTGAAATAGAAACCTTTGCTAAAGGGACCATTGCTATTGGAGAAGCTATTGCGAAGGCCACTGCAGCAGGGGCTTTTTCACTAGTGGGCGGTGGAGATTCTGTAGCCGCAGTGAAAGAGTTTGGTTTTGAAAACAAAGTGAGTTATGTGTCTACAGGAGGCGGCGCTATGCTGGAGAGCTTAGAAGGAAAAACGCTTCCAGGTATTGCGGCTATTGAGGTCATGGCTTAAGCTCATTTCCTTAGTGTAAATGATGAAAAAACACTTCGCAACATTCTTTTTATGGATATTTCTTGGGCCATTAGTGGCCCAAGAAATTTCTATACCCATATCCCAAGAAGCCTCTTTATCTCAAGAATTACCAGCGCTTATTCTAACAGATACCATCTCAAAACCTTCCTTAGAGGCCTTAACTTTTGCCGCAGTTTTAGACTCTATTTTAACCGCTTCACATGTGGTGCCGGATCCAGAAATAAGCTATTCCGCTCAAGACAGCATAGCTCTTTTTAACCCACCTAAAGACAGTTTAAAAAGCCGTTTGACGCTTTTAGATCAGAAAACTATTTTAGATAGTCGTTACAACCCTTCACTGGAGGGGGTTATTAAGATGTATTTACGTTCTAAAAGGGTTCTTATTCAAAAAATGTTGCATAGAAGTGCCTATTATTTTCCGCTTTTTGAAAGGGAATTAGACGCACTTTCCATGCCTATGGAAATTAAATATTTGGCCATTGTGGAGTCTGCTTTAAACCCCAAAGCAAGGTCTAAAGTTGGCGCTACGGGGCTTTGGCAATTTATGTACGGCACTGGTAAAATGATGGGATTAGAGGTCAATAATTACATAGATGAGCGTCAAGACCCTTTTAAATCTACTCAAGCAGCTTTTAAATATTTAAAGAAATTACACGGGATGTTTGGAGATTGGAATTTGGCTTTAGCGGCCTACAATTCTGGACCAGGAAATGTAAGAAAGGCCATTAGGCGTGCTGGGGGCGTGAAAGATTTCTGGGCCATAAGAAGTTTTTTACCCAGAGAAACAGCAGGCTATGTTCCTGCTTTGCTTACCACCATGTACTTGTTTGAATACGCAGAAGATCATGGCTTTGAGTTGCCTAAAACGGCTTTAGCATCTTATGCTACAGACACCATACACCTCAAAAAAGCCATCAGTTTTTCACAACTTTCTAAAGCTTTGTCTTTGCCAGAAAAAACCATTGAACAATTGAATCCCGTATATAAACTAGGGATTATTCCTCAGATCAAAGGAAAACCTCAGGCGCTGAGGCTTCCAAGCGCCTCTACCACACTTTTTATAGACCAACAAGACAGTATTTACGCTGCAGTAGCTGCAGAAATGGCTCTTTTAAAAAAACCTTTCCCTGCCCTTCAGACCGTAGGAGCGCCAATAAGATACAGGGTACAATCTGGAGATTATTTAGGCAAAATTGCCCAGCGATATGGATTGAGGGTGTCTGATATTAAAAAATGGAATAGATTGAGCGGAAACAACCTCTCTATTGGACAAAGACTGACCCTTTATCCCAAAACTTTTCCTTTGAATGGAACCCAAAACGCATCGGCCGGAGGCCAAAAAAGCGCTTCAAAGATTACTTCTATAGCTTCGGATCAAAAGACTTATACCGTCGCTGCAGGAGATTCACTTTGGCTTATTGCCCAAAAGCTAAAAGGAGTCAGTGTAGATGATCTAAAAAAATGGAACGATATTTGGGACAATCAATTAAAACCTGGAACAACCTTGAAATTGTGTTCTTGTTCCCCATAAAACCAACCCATGAAAAATGTAGTCGTATTTTTTTCCCTTCTTTTTATAGTGTCTTCTTGTAAGGAAAAATCCAATTACAAATACCTCCCTGAATCAATTGGTCAGGTGCAGTCTATTTTAGTGGTCATGGAAGAAGATTTATGGGAAAGTGCCGTGGGAGATTCCGTTAGAAAAGCTTTTATGAGTCCTATTAAAGGGCTGGCCGTAGCGGAGCCAGCCCACCATATTCAATATATACCCCCGTCTGTTTTTAAGGGAACGGTAAAGCAAAACAGAACAGTTTTAGCAGTGGGATTAGACAGTTTGTCTCTCGCGCACATTAAAAAGGATGTTTATGCAAGACCACAATTAATAGGAGTGGTTAAAGGCGTGGACCAAGCAGACCTAATGCGTCAATTTCAAGCGAAGAAAAGAGATTTCATAACCGCTTTTAAGGAATTGGAAATAGACCAAACCCAAGAGCGTTTTAAGCGCTCCTTAAATCAGGAAAAAGGCATTGAAAATTTATTGGGTGTTGGAGTAGACATTCCTTCTGCCTATAGGCTGGGAATGCAAACGGAAAGCTTTGCATGGATAGACAGGGCTATTCCAGCAGGAAGTTCCAACTTAATTGCTTACGCCTTACCTTATAATAGTTTTGACAATCCAGAGACCTTTGTAGAAGACATTGTAGCGGCTAGGGATTCTGTGGTTAAAATCAATATTCCAGGGCCAGATGTGCCTGGAAAAAAAACTTATATGAAAACGGAAACTGTTTTTATGCCTTATGTTTTTCCAGTAGAAATTGGAGGGATGAAAGGCGTAGAGGTTAGAGGCATTTGGGAAATGCATAACTACCCCATGGCAGGACCTTTTGTGAGTTATATTTTAAATGATCCTTCCAGAGACAGAAAAATAGTCTTAGAGGGTTTTGTTTTTGCGCCCAATAAAGAGAAAAGACCTCATTTGTTTGAATTAGAAGCGATAGTGAAGACGTTACACCCCATTCAAAGGTAAATAGGGTTTACAAGGCATAAAAAAACCCTTTCAATCTTGAAAGGGTTTTTTTGGACCAATAATTTATTGGACTCTTTATTTTTTATCTTCAATCTTAGGATCTACATCCTTGGCGTCGTCTTTTGAAGCGTCTTTAAATTCTTTAATGCCACTTCCTAATCCACGCATTAATTCCGGAATTTTCTTTCCTCCGAAAAGTAGTAATACAACAAGAACTACTACAACTATTTGCATGGGGCCAAAGGCTAAAAAAGGAACTAAACTGATCATGATCAATAATTTTATGTTCTACAAAAGTACTAAAAAAGTTCTAAGATTGTATTTTTCCCTCGCAAATCGTGATACTAAATGTATCTTTGTAGTGTATGGCTAAGAAAGCAGTAAAAAAGGAGCGCTCCGAAAACAAATGGCGTTACAAATACCGGCTAGTGGTCTTAAATGAAGACACCTTTGAAGAAAAGGTGTCCTTTAAGCTCTCTAGGCTGAATGTTTTTGTGGTAGGCACCCTTTCTGCTGTTGCTTTAATTGCGGCTACGATTGTGCTTGTGGCTTTTACCTCCCTTAGAGAATATATTCCAGGTTACGCCTCAACAGACCTTAAAAGACAGGCTGTTTCTCTAGTAGAAGTTACGGATTCTCTGAGTCAGATTATCTCTTACAACGAACGTTATATTGAGCGCATTCGTATGGTGCTCAAAGGAGATTACGCGCCTAGCCAAATTGAGAACGATTCTTTGGACCTTCCTTTTAATTTAGACACCACTACTGTAGTATTGACCCCTATTCGTGAAGACTCTATTTTACGCGCAAGGGTAGCCTTAGAAGACAGATATAATTTATTTGAAAGCAACACCAATGCCCTGGAAACTGCTTTGTTTCCCCCAGTAAGTGGTTTAATCACTCAAAGATTTGACCCTGAAATAAAGCATTATGCTATAGATATAACCGCGGTAGAAGATGCCCCCGTTAAAGCCATTACCTCAGGTACTGTGGTCTTTTCAGAATGGACTTCAGATACGGGTTATGTGATTATGATTCAACACAGAAATGGTATGTTGTCTGTTTATAAACACAATGGGGCCTTGTTAAAAAACCAAGGCGATCAAGTATTGGCGGGTGAGGTGGTAGCTGCTGTGGGGAATACAGGAGAGTATTCTACAGGCGCACATTTACATTTTGAATTGTGGGAGAAAGACCGACCGGTAAACCCCCTAAATTATATAGATTTTAATTAACCTATGGGCTTAAAGCAATTTGCAGCAAAGATATTTGCTAAATACATCGTACAACAAACCGCCCAATGGGCCAATGAGCCTGTAGCAACTCAAGAGGCGGTTTTTGCCTCTCTAATAACCCAAGCCCGCAATACGCAGTTTGGGAAAGACCATGGTTTTGATCAGATAAAGACCCATGGGGACTTTATAAAAAGCGTTCCCGTGAGGGATTATGAAGACCTAAAGCCTTATGTTCAAAAAGTAGTTGCTGGAGAAAAAAACATACTCTGGCCAGGACAACCGGCTTATTTTGCCAAGACATCAGGCACAACCTCTGGTGCCAAATACATTCCCATTACCAAGGCCTCTATTCAGGAACAGGTAAAGGCCTCAAGAGACGCTATTCTGCATTATATACACCAGAGTGGGAACAGTGATTTTGTGACCAGAAAGATGATTTTTTTACAAGGGAGTCCTGTTTTAGACACCTCTGGATATATTCCAACAGGAAGGCTTTCTGGAATTTCTGCCCATTATGTTCCGGCCTACCTACAGCGCAATAGATTGCCTAGTTGGGAGACCAATTGTATAGAAGATTGGGAGACAAAAGTAGACGCCGTGGTTAAAGAAACCATTGCCGAAGACATGGGCGTGATTGCCGGAATACCCTCTTGGGTTCAAATGTATTTTGAACGTCTCAAAGCAGCCAGCGGCAAACCAGTAGGAGACTTATTTAAGCATTTTAACCTCTTTATTTATGGGGGGGTTAATTATGACCCGTACCGGGCTAATTTTGAAAATTTAATAGGAAGAAAAGTAGACACCATTGAGCTTTTCCCTGCGAGTGAAGGCTTTTTTGCCTACCAAGACTTGCGCGATGAAAAAGGTATGTTACTGCTCTTGAATAGCGGTATTTTTTACGAGTTTATTCCCGCAGATCAGTTCTATGAAAAAGACCCACCAAGATTGACAATTGGGGAAGTTGCTATGGGAGTAAATTACGTATTAATCCTTTCTACCAACGCAGGCTTGTGGGGCTACAATATTGGAGACACGGTTCAATTTACTTCTTTAAAACCTTATAGAGTAATAGTTTCAGGACGTATTAAACATTTTATTTCTGCTTTTGGAGAACACGTCATTGCAAAAGAGGTGGAATACGCCATGCAGGAGGCCATAACAAAGACAGACGCTAGGGTATTAGAATTTACGGTAGCGCCTCAGATAGCACCTAGTACCGGATTGCCTTATCACGAGTGGCTGGTTGCTTTTGAAAAAGCCCCTTCAGATATTAGTCTATTTTCCAGTATCTTAGACCAGTCTTTACAGGACCAAAACAGTTATTATAAAGACCTCATTGTAGGGAAGGTATTGCAAGGCTTAAAAATCACTTCACTTCCCACAAACGCTTTTACCCAGTTTATGAAAACAAAAGGCAAATTAGGCGGACAAAACAAAGTGCAGCGCTTGGCCAACGACCGAGATATTGCAGACGCTTTATTAAAAATTAAAGACCATGTCTAACAATAACACAAGGGCCAGAGAGTCCACCAACGCCATTGAGCGTATTTATATTACCATGAGGCACCTGTTTAATAGGGGCTTTTACAAGCCGATGGGGGTTTCCGGAGAGACCCTAAGAAATGCCCTCTTACAACTCAGGCCGGAAATTTACGGAAGTATAGCAGAGGAAAAAGCAGAGCTTAACGGACTCATTTATGTATTGGAGCGTTTGCCGGAAGGTATTGAGGAATGTCGTTTTATAAACCTTACCTCAGATGAAGGCTATGGGGCGGCTCATTTTAAAGCCATTGTGCCCCCAAAAAGGCGCAGGAATTGCTTTAGAATAGACCACGAGCAAATGAATGTAGAAATTACTAGAGGCCGTTCGGATATTTACGATATTCTTACCCACCTGACCTTCTTGTTTATAGAATCACACAAGATTTTAAAGCGTGTTTACTTAGAAGACAGTCAGAAAACGACCAGAGATTGGACCAAGTTTTCAGAGGCCATTGCCAAAGGAAAACTCACTGTAGCAGAACGTGAAACTGCCTTAATTCATATGTCTAATTTTCTGGGACGTTCTTTTCTAGAAGTCTCAGAGATGCATAAAAAGTTAGCGACTAAAGCGCAGCCAGAGCGCTTTTTAAAAGTGATTTACTGGCTGGGTAATTTGGCTATTGAAGAAGAAACTACAGGAGAAAAACGCACCATTACTTTTAGCCCATTATTGAGAGAGCGTCTGGGGCACCATATTCATGGAGAAAGATGGGCTAATGCCATTAAAGAATCGCTCATTAAACAAGATCTTATGGGCAGGCCTTTACATATTATCAGTGCAAATATGCACTCGGTAATGAACGCTTTGTTCGCAAGAAAAGCCTTGGGCAAAGCCTTTGAAAATAGCACCGATTTAGCCATATACGAAGCCCTCAGTGCTCCTGAAAACGAGCCCCTTAGAGCACAGGTAACCGAATTTGCAACAGCACATGGAATGACTGTTATTCCAGACCAATCTGGAACCAATATAGATATACAAATATTTGATCTAGCCAAAGCAGTAGGGCAGAGTCATTTTGTGCCTAAATTTACAGACCCTACAAAAGCCCCTGTTATTTTTGTGATGGATTACGCCTTTGGAGAGCAGGCCTATGAGACCATGGACGAGCTGTTAAAGCCATATAAAGCCAATAAAAAAACACCTTTGTTTTTAGATGTTCATTCTATCTCTATCATGGGGAAAGCAGGAATTTTAGAAGGCGGAAAAGGAGATTTAATGATTCCAAATGCCCATATTTTTGAGGGTTCTGCAGACAACTATCCTTTTAAAAACCAGCTTTGTGCGGCAGATTTTGAAGGCCATGATCTACTAGTGTTAGAAGGGGCTATGATTTCTGTGTTAGGTACCTCGCTTCAAAACAAAGACATCCTAACTTACTTTCATGAATCTACCTGGAACGTAATTGGCTTAGAGATGGAAGGGGTGCATTATCAAAAAGCCATTCAATCTGCTTCTAAAGTACGCAGGAGCATTCGAGAAGACGTAGAAGTGAATTACGCGTATTACGCCTCAGACAACCCATTGGAAACTGGGAGTACTTTAGCCTCTGGGGGGCTTGGGACAACAGGGGTAAAACCTACTTACCTCATTACAGAAAAAATACTCACCCAAATATTAAATAATTAGACATGTCATTACTCATAACAGGTGGTGCTGGTTTTATTGGATCCCATGTGGTGCGTTTGTTTGTCCAAAAGTATCCCGACTACCATATTATTAATTTAGACGCACTGACTTATGCAGGTAATTTAGAAAACCTTAAAGACATAGAACAGTTGCCAAATTATACCTTTGTAAAAGGCAGTATTACAGACAGTTCGCTTTTAGAACGCCTTTTTACACAATACGACATTAAAGGGGTCATTCATTTAGCGGCAGAAAGCCATGTTGACCGCTCCATTAAAGATCCTATGGCATTTATAGATACAAACATTAAAGGTACCGCAGCGCTTTTAAACGCTTGCAGGGCCCATTGGAAATCTTTTGAGGGAAGGCGCTTTTATCAAATTTCTACTGATGAGGTGTTTGGCGCTTTAGGTGCTACAGGTTATTTTACAGAAGAAAGCCCTTACGCACCTAATTCTCCCTATTCAGCCTCAAAGGCAAGCGCAGACCACTTGGTGCGCGCCTATGGAGAAACCTATGATTTGCCCTATGTGATCTCTAATTGCTCTAATAATTACGGCCCCAATCATTTCCCAGAAAAACTCATCCCGCTTTGTATACACAATATTTTAGAAGGCAAAGACTTGCCTATTTATGGCAATGGCTTATACACCAGGGATTGGCTGTATGTAAAAGACCATGCCTTGGCTATTGATCAGGTCTACCATCAGGGAGAAAATGCAGCAACCTATCTCATAGGGGGGCATAATGAATACACCAATATAGACCTTATTCGTCTTTTGTGTGACCAAATGGACGCCCGCTTAAACAGACCCCAAGGAACAGCACAAAAGCAGATAACTTTTGTAAAAGATCGTCCAGGACACGACCTTCGTTATGCTATAGACGCTAGTAAAATTGAGCGAAGCTTGGGTTGGACTCCGGCCCATACTTTTGAACAAGGACTGGCCGCTACCATCACATGGTATTTAGAAAATCCAGATTGGTTAAGTCAGGTTACTTCTGGCGCTTACAAATCCTATTACGAAAACCAATACAAATCGGAATAGAAAGTGTTATTTTAGCGATAGGTTTTGAGTCGTCACAAAGCGTCTTAAAACCCTTTTAAAAAAAGAAAATGAAAGGTATTATTTTAGCAGGCGGGAGCGGAAGCAGACTACACCCCATTACTTTGGCGGTAAGTAAACAACTCATGCCTGTCTACAATAAACCCATGATCTACTATCCTATTTCTACCCTGATGTATGCGGGTATTCAGGAGATCTTAATCATTACCACTCCTACAGATGCACCGCTTTTTAAACAGTTATTGGGAGACGGAAGCGCCTTGGGCTGTCGGTTTTCTTATGCTGTTCAAGAGGCACCAAATGGATTGGCGGAGGCTTTTATTATAGGAGAATCCTTCATTGGAGATTCAGATGTGGCCTTGATTTTAGGAGACAATATTTTTTATGGAAGTGGTTTGTCAAAAACCTTACAAGCGGCTAAAAACCTACAAGGAGGGACTATTTTTGCCTATGCTGTTCAAGATCCTCAGCGTTATGGCGTAGTGACTTTTGACGACCAACAAAAAGCCCTTTCCATAGAAGAAAAACCGGAGCATCCGGCCTCTAATTATGCCGTTCCAGGTATTTATTTTTACGATGCCTCGGTAGTGGCCATTGCAAAGTCTATTCAACCTAGTCAACGGGGAGAGTTAGAAATAACAGATATTAACAGCGCTTACTTAAAGGAGGGAAAATTAAATGTTCAAAAACTAGACGCCGGGATTGCCTGGCTAGACACAGGCACCTTTGACTCTCTAAGACACGCTGCTCAATTTGTAGAAGTCATAGAGACCAGACAGGGACTCAGCGTGGGATCCATAGAGTTGGCGGCTTATGAAATGGGCTATATAAGCAAAGATGCTTTTATTGCCTTGGCAAAACCACTTGAAAAAAGTGGCTACGGGAAAAATTTATTGAGAAACCTCCAACAGCATCATGAATAAAAACACTATGAACGCGACCTTAATGGAAAAACCCCTTTTGGCATGGCCTATATAGAAACCCCTTTAAAAGGTTGTTTTGAAATAACTCCAACCCTATTTAAAGACGCCCGTGGTTCTTTTTTTGAGGCTTTTAATAAGGCCCATTTTCAAGCAGCTACAGGAATTTCTTTTGAGGTAGCCCAAGAGAATCAGTCTACTTCTGTGAAAGGGACCATTAGAGCCCTTCATTACCAAAAAGGGGACTATGCACAAGCCAAATTGGTTCGGGTATTAGAGGGAGACATTATAGATGTAGTGGTAGATTTAAGGCCGAGTTCTCCTACCTACGGCATGCACCATCGAATACAATTAAGCGCTTTGAATCTCAAGCAGCTCTATATACCCAAGGGCTTTGCCCATGGATTTTCTGTGTTGAGTAAAATTGCTACAGTGGTGTACGCCTGTGACGCGCCTTATCAAAAGGATCAAGAAGGCGGGGTGTATTACGCAGACCCTTCCTTAAATATTGACTGGGGCCTTGGAGACAGAACCCCTTTATTATCTGAAAAAGACCAAGCCCTTCCGCTTTTAAAAGACATTTTTTAATGGGGGGGGTGCTACAAAAAGAAACTGTATTGGTCACAGGCGCTAGTGGCCAGTTGGGACAGTCTTTGCAGTATGTTTTACAGCAGCAGCTTGCCCATCAAAAGACTTCCGTTGTTTTAGACAGTACTCCCATTCATGAGCAAATGGCTACATTTCCGGCAGGACATGACTATGTTTTTTTAGACAGAAACCAGTTAGATTTAAGCCCTAGGGAAAGCCTTTCTCAGGATATTGACAGGCTTATAGAGGAGCACAGGCCTAAGGCCTTTATACACGCTGCAGCATATACCCAGGTTGACGCGGCAGAATTAGATGAGCAAGCCGCTTTTCACCTGAATGAAACCGCCACTGACTTGTTAGCCAAAGCCTGCGCCGCTAGAAACATTCTATTTATTTATCTCTCTACAGATTTTGTATTTGGCGGAAAAAACATCCATCAAAAACCCTTTTTACCCTTAGATCCTATTGCACCAGAAGGCGTATATGCCCGCTCTAAAGCGGCGGGAGAAAAGGCGGTACAAGGCGCTGCAGGACCTCATTATATTGTGAGAACTTCTTGGGTTTTTAGTCCCTTTGGGCACAACTTTGTAAAAACCATGTTGCGTCTGGCGCAAGAAAGACTTTCCCTTTTATCTGAACAAAATCAGCAAACGTCAGATCGCAACCCTCCAACTATTTCTGTGGTAGCAGACCAATTTGGCTGCCCTACCTCTGCATTAGATTTGGCCAGAGCTTTAATCTTACTGATAGCTACAAAGGCTTCTCCTTATGGCATACATCATTACAGCAATACAGGCACTGCCCATTGGGCTCAGTTGGCTGGCGCGATTTTTGAACAGCGTAATTTACCCATCACAGTAAAACCCATTAGCACAGAAGACTTCGCAGCACCAGCACCTCGCCCTCATTTTAGCGTATTAGAAAACACACTAGACCCAAAGGCGAGACATTGGAAAGAAGCCTTAGCTGAGGCGCTTAGCATACTAAAGACCGCTTAACACCCTTATAAAGTTCGTTTTATATGACGCATACAACACTGACAAAAAAGAGAATTTTAATCACTGGAGCCGCGGGCTTTTTAGGGTCCCATCTCTGTGATTTTTTTATAGCAAAAGACTTTCATGTTATTGGCATGGACAACCTAATCACAGGAGATTTAAAAAACATTTCCCACCTGTTCTCTTTACCCAATTTTGAGTTTCACCACCACGACGTCACCACCTTTGTACATGTGCCTGGTACATTGGATTATATCTTACATTTCGCTTCTCCTGCAAGTCCTATAGATTACCTTAAAATACCCATAGAAACCCTAAAGGTAGGCGCCTTGGGCACTCACAACTTATTAGGCTTGGCCAAGGAGAAAAATGCCAGAATTTTAGTGGCTTCTACCTCAGAAGTGTACGGAGATCCTTTGGTACACCCACAAACAGAAGACTACAACGGGAACGTGAGCCCTGTAGGACCTAGGGGCGTCTATGACGAGGCCAAACGCTTTATGGAATCTATTACCATGGCCTACCATCGTTTTCACGGTTTAGAGACCCGTATTGTGAGAATCTTTAATACTTACGGTCCTAGAATGAGGCTCAATGACGGTAGGGTAGTCCCTGCTTTTATGGGACAGGTACTCCGGGGAGAAGACCTCACCGTATTTGGAGACGGCAGCCAGACAAGATCCTTTTGTTATATTTCAGATCAGGTAGCCGGTATTTACAGCTTGCTTATGTCTGATTATGCGGAGCCTGTCAATATTGGAAACCCTCACGAAACGACTATTCTAGAATTTGCCCAGGAAATTCAACGCCTCAGCGGTACAGATCAAAAAATAGTCTTTAAGCCCCTTCCTCAGGACGACCCACTCCAGCGAAAACCAGATATTTCACTGGCTAAAAAAGTATTGGATTGGACCCCTAAAGTATCTAGGGAAGAGGGTATTGCCAAAGTTTTTGACTATTTTAAGTCCCTGCCTTTGGAAGAATTAAACGCCAAGGCACATAGAGACTTTAAATAAATTTACGCAGAGCCAAAGGGTTTCTTTTACAAAGTGTATTTTTACAAAAATTTTACCCTCATGAATATTCTCATTCTAGGCGCCGGAGGGCGTGAACACACCATTGCGTGGAAGCTCAAAGAAAGCCAAACCCCTACCCAGTTGTTTGTAGCTCCTGGAAATGCAGGAACAGCTCAGATTGCGACTAATTTAGCGATTGGTGTTACTGATTTTCCAGCGATTAAGGAAGCGGTCTTAGCCCATGACATACAAATGGTTGTTGTTGGACCAGAAGACCCGCTAGTATTGGGCGTACACGACTTTTTTCTAGCAGATCCAGCCCTTGCGGATGTTCCAGTGATAGGCCCTCAGAAAGCTGCTGCTGCCTTAGAAGGCAGTAAAGATTTTGCCAAGCAATTTCTTATGCGTCACAGTATACCAACAGCAGCATACCAAGCTTTTACTGCTAAAAACTTAGAAATGGGCTATGCTTTCTTAGACACATTGAAGCCTCCCTATGTGTTAAAGGCAGACGGTTTAGCGGCCGGTAAAGGGGTACTTATTTTAGAAGACTTGGCAAAGGCTAAGGAAGAATTGAAAAACATGTTGGTAGACGCCAAGTTTGGCGCAGCGAGTACCACTGTGGTGATTGAAGAGTTTTTAGACGGAATTGAACTATCTTGTTTTGTCTTAACAGATGGTAAAAACTATAAAGTACTCCCTACAGCCAAGGATTATAAAAGAATTGGCGCTGGAGATACAGGACTCAATACCGGTGGTATGGGCGCTATTTCTCCTGTCCCTTTTGCAGACCAATCCTTTATGGATAAGATTCATACAAGGGTAGTGGAACCTACGATTCAAGGTCTTGAAAAAGATGGCCTCCCTTATAAAGGCTTTATTTTTATTGGCCTGATTAAAGTGGGCGAAGATCCTTTTGTCATAGAGTACAATGTGCGTTTGGGAGATCCAGAAACAGAGGTAGTCCTGCCTAGGATAAAAACAGATTTAGTGGCGGTGTTTAATGCCGTAGCCAAGCAAACATTAGATCAGATTCAATTAGAAATGGACCCAAGAACAGCCACCACAGTGATGAGCGTTGCAGGCGGCTACCCAGAAGCATATGAAAAGGGGCATGAAATATCAGGCCTAGACAGCCCGAGCGATTCTCTGATTTTTCATGCAGGAACGACAATTCAAAACGGCAGGGTGGTAACCAATGGAGGAAGGGTACTGGCGGTAACAAGTTTTGGAAACGATTACAAAGAAGCTTTGTCCAGGTCTTACGGTCGATTAAAAGGCATTTCTTTTAAAGACATATACTATAGAGAAGATTTAGGTTTTGATTTAGATTAAGACCCAAAAAACACCTCTGACTTTCTGTAAAGTCATTAAAAAAGCCCGCTGAAAGCGGGCTTTTTTAATATGTTGTATGGCCTAAGCCATAAGTATTAAATATAAGAGTGTGCAGAAACGTCTTTATTTTCTTCTCCTGAATCACTGAAACCTTTTAATTGAAGCATCCAATACACCATGGCGACAGCTCCAATGAGCATAAAAACCCAGTTAAGTGCGTTGGCTCCCCACCAGTTGTCCATACTGCGTAAGGCGTCAAAAGGCAAGAATAAAAAATCTACAAAAAGACTTTCAATGGCTTTAAAAAGAGAAATCATCATGATCATTTATTTTATATCGCCCTGGTAAACAAGACAAAATTTTTATTTTTTAACGTAACTTTATCCTAGAGGAGGGAGTTAAATATCCTCTCATTCTACAAAAGTATAAAATCTTCTTATGATAAGCCACATTTTTAGCAAAACAAAGCCTGTAAACTTTTTACTGCTTACCTTCTTATTGGCTGTTTTTATACTTTCTTTCGAGGGCTTTATAGGAATTGGTTCACAAGACAGTCGTGGTTTTTGGGCCTATTTACTGCAAAACATTGGTTTTTTCCTAAAGGGCTTGGCGCTTTCTGTTCCCGTACTCTTTCTTATAGACTTTATACTCAAAAGAAACAAACTGGTACTCACTCACAGCTATACGCTCTTTTATTTTGTGGTCTTTTGTGGTCTCTTTCCCGCTGTTTTTTCCCATGCAGACCTCCTTTTGGCTCACTTTTTTGTCCTTCTAGGGCTCAGGCGTATCTTGAGTTTAAAGACCAAGCAACGTTCTAGAAGAAAAGTTTTTGAAGCCTGTTTGTGGTTTATGGTGGCTAGTTATTTTTATGATTGGACCCTATTATACCTCATTGTTTTATTGGTATCCCTTCTCATTTATGACAAAAACAACCCGCGGTATTGGGGATTAATTCTTTGGGCCATTTTGGTCTATGCTGCACTGCTTTGGGGGTTTGTTATTAGAGACAATTCCAATATTTTTTTCAACCATCAGTATCTTTTTAATTTTAAGCCCGAAGGGTTTTCTGCCAAAATAAGCTTGTTAATTATTGGTTTTTTTGGCAGTAGCACTTTGGCTTTAATGTGGAATTACAGCAGGAAAGCGAGCGCGAAAGTAGCTTCATTGGGTCGTAAAAACAGCTTGACTATACTGACCTTGACCGGATTTATAGGAGTGCTCCTATATTTCTTTTCTCCAGCAGACAACAACAGCTCCTTGGTATTCTCTTTCTTTCCTCTGGCTTTTTTATGGAGCAACACCACTGAATTACTCCCCAAGATTTTGCATAAAGAGATCCTATTGTGGGGCTTTTTAAGTACACCCCTTTGGGGTTTAATCGTTTATTTGATTCAAAATTAAATGGGTACCTTTGCCCAAAATCACTAGAATATGTTTGCTGCCATCGCTTGGAAAATTTTCAATGAAAGTATAGAGAATTACCATCTTTTAGACCGTGTAGATCAGGAATTCCACAACCCCCACGACGCTAAAGAGATTGCCCATTTACTCTATAAGAAAAACTGGATAGATACGGTACAGTGGCATTATGAAGACCTCATTCGCGACCCAGCGATTGACCCGGTTGGCGCCCTTGAGCTCAAGCGAAAGATAGATGCGAGCAACCAAGAACGTACGGATTTGGTAGAGTATATAGACAGTTATTTCTACGAACAGTACAAAGAGATAAATGCACAGACAAATGCGACTATTAATACAGAAAGTCCTGCATGGGCGGTGGACAGGCTTTCTATCTTGGCTTTGAAAGTGTACCATATGCGGGAAGAGGTACTTAGAGAAGACGCTAGCCCTGATCACATAGCCCAATGCCAAGAAAAATTAAAAGTGTTGCTCACTCAAAAGGAAGACCTCTGTTTGGCCATAGACCAGTTGTTGGCAGATTTTGAAGCCGGAAACAAGTACATGAAAGTCTATAAGCAAATGAAAATGTACAACGACGCAAACCTGAACCCAGTACTAAGGGCCAAGAAATAAGAATTCCATTTAAACCGTTACCCCCATTGTCAAGCTCAGAAAACATAACTAAAGCTTCAAATCACCATTTATTGGTGATCCGGCTTTCTGCTATGGGAGATGTGGCCATAATGGCACCTGTTTTAAATGCCCTACTCACGCAGTATCCCCAGTTACAAATAAGCTTAGTCACCTTAGAAAGGTGGGCGCCTATCTTTAAAGATATCCCCAGACTAAAAACCATCCCGGTGCATACCAAAGGTATTCATAAAGGCCTTACAGGAATTTGGCGGCTCAGTCAGTCGTTAAAAAAAGAAGGTTTTAGGGCGGTAGCAGACCTTCACTATGTACTGCGCTCCCGTCTCTTGTGTTTTTTTCTGTCTTTAAGTGGGCACAAATGGGCACACATAGACAAGGGCAGAGCAGAGAAAAAAGCCTTAACCCGCTTGGAGAATAAAGTTTTTACACCCCTCACACACAGCAGTATTCGCTATGCGGAGGTATTCAAAAAATTAGGATATCCTTTGACTTTAGACGCAACAGCTGTTTTGCCCAAGCCGCCAAATAAGGTACAAAGCATTCCCGAAAAGCCACATAAAACTATTGGCATAGCCCCTTTTGCCGCTCATGCAGGCAAGCAATACCCATTAAAGTTCATGGTTCAGGCCTTAGAAATTTTTAGTCGTTTGGCTGAGAAGGAATATAGAGACATACGTTTTGTATTTTTGGGTGGTGGTCCTGTAGAGTCTCCTAAAATTAAAGCCCTCTGTGAACAATTTCCCAACAGCAGTCACGGTTTGTCACTTTCTTTTGAGCAGGAATTGTCCCTTATTGCCCATCTGGATCTGATGCTAGCTATGGATTCTGGGAATGCTCATTTGGCAGCCATGTACGGCGTAACTACATTGACCCTATGGGGGAACACCCATCCCTACGCTGGTTTTGCGCCTGTTTTTCAGCCCGAAAATCACCAGCTATTATCTGACCGCAATCAGTACCCAGGATTGCCTACATCTGTCTTTGGAAAAGAAGTGCCTAAAGGATATGAAAAGGTCATGGAAAGCATAAATCCCAAGACGGTTGCCCATAAAATGAGGGAATTGTTAAATGTGGCACGGGCCGGTTAGGCAAAAACAATTAGTCAATTTTTTAAGCCACCGTTCCCTGGCAACTGCTACCAGCCCCAGCCGTACAGCCGTAACAATGTTGAGAAATCACTACTTCACGCCCTTCCAATAAGGAAGCGTCGTAGTCTTTTATGTGCCGTGCTTTTGAAGCTACTTTAAGTCCCAACATTTGGTTGAAATCACAGTCGTAAAGGTAGCCATCCCAACTCACAGAAAGGGTGTTGGTGCACATCACGCCCGCCACCGCCGCAGGATTGTAGGCGTCTACCAAGGCATACATATAGTCTTCAAAATTTCCAGAGGCCACTAAATAGTCTAAAAATCTTGAAATGGGCAGGTTGGTAATGGCAAATAAGGCGTTAAATTGAATCCCAAAATCGGCGTCCAACGCTTTTTTGAAGTCTTTTTCTAAGGCAGCCTGATCCCCAGGTAAATACGCTCCAGAAGGGTTGTACACCAGGTCTAATTTTAAGTCGCTTCCAGGCATACCGTAACCCACTTTGTTGAGCATTTTCAAGGCTTCAATTGAGGCGTTAAACACTCCATCTCCTCGCTGTTTATCTGTTTTACCTTGGGTATAATGCGGCATGGAAGACACGACATGTACCCCGTGTTTGGCAAAGAATTCTGGTAGGTCGTGGTATTTTTTGTTGGCCCTAATAATAGTGAGGTTAGAACGGACAATAAAGTCTTTTACGCCTGCGGCCGATGCAGCTTCTACAAACCACCTAAAATCTGGATTCATTTCCGGGGCACCCCCCGTAAGGTCCAAGGTGTGGGCCCCTGTTTGGGCAATCACACCCAAGCATTGTTGCATGGTTTCCCTGTTCATGATTTCCTTTCGGTCTGGACCAGCGTCTACATGGCAGTGCGCACAGACTTGGTTGCACATATAGCCCATGTTTATTTGAAGAATTTCCAGTGTTTTAGCCCTTAAGGGAAACTGTCCTGTTTGGGCAATTTTATCTTTAAAGAGCGGCAATTCTCCTTCTTTAAAAGGACCTGATTGCAAGAGGTCTAGCTGCTTTTGGGTTTGGGCTAATTGGTGGCCTATTGCTTTAAGGGATTTGGTTGCCATAGCATTTTTTAGAAGGCGGTGGGCCTTTATTACATAGAGAGTTTGTTGTACTTGTTCATCATTTGCACACCATGTACTAGGGTGGCGCCACTTTCAATGGCAGCGCCTGCGTGAACGGCCTCCATCATCTCTTCTTTGGTAATCCCTTTTTGAAGTCCGTCTTTAGTGTAGGCGTCTATACAATAAGGACATTTTACCACATGAGCTACCGCTAGCGCAATGAGCGATTTTTCACGGGCAGAAAGCGCCCCTTCTTTAAATACAGAATTGTAGTAATCAAAGAATTTTTCCCCCAATTCAGGAGCCCATTCAGAGATTTTTCCAAATTTCCTAAGGTCTGCTGGGTCGTAATAATTGTTGTCCATGACTTTGAGATTTTATTGACTTACAAATACTTAGTGATCTTGTCACTCATAGGCTTGGTGGTAGAGTAGAAGTAGTCTAACAATTGGCCGTTTTCATCGACCAAATATTTTTGGAAGTTCCACTTTACAGAAGAGCTCACCTTGCCGTTTAGGGCCTTGTTGGTCAGCCATTTGTACAATGGGTGTTGGCCTGGGCCTTTAACTTCAATTTTGTCTGTCATAGGGAAGGTCACGCCATAAGTGGCCGAACAAAACTCCTTAATATCTTCATTGGTGCCAGGCTCCTGAGACATGAATTGGTTGCAAGGCAGTCCAATTACGACCAATTTGTCCTTGTATAAGGCACTCATTTTTTCTAAGTCTTCGTATTGTGGGGTGAACCCACATTTAGAAGCCACGTTTACAAAAAGGATTTTCTTGCCTTTGTAGGCAGATAAGTCCATAGCGTTTCCGTCTATGTCCTGAAGGGCAATGTCGTATAAATTCATAGCAGTAGGGGTGTTTTGCGCAGCGAGCATTAAAGAAACACTCATGCAAAGGGTGAAAAGAATTGTTTTCATTGTTTTTTGTTTAAAGCTACTAAAAAGCCGTCAAATACTCCCAGAATGTTTTCTAAAAAAAAGACCTGCACGAGGCAAGCCTTTTATAATTAGGATATTGTGAACTTGTTTTTAAACGTCGTCAAAATCTACCGCAATCTCCGCGCTAGTCACCATCGCTTGACAAGATAGCACTAAGCCGTCTGCTATCTCGCTGTCTGTGAGAATTTGATTCTTGATCATAGCGGCAGATCCCTTGGTCACTTTACAGATACAAGAGCTGCAAACCCCTCCCTGACAAGAGTAGGGAGCGTCTATGTCTGCCTTGATTATAGCGTCTAGTAAGATGGTTTTGGCATCCATTTCTAACGAGGTCGTCTCTCCGTCTACAGTCACTTCTACCGCTATATTACCTGCGGCCAACGCATCTTCAGTAGCTTCCCCAGCTTCTGTGGTGCTTTCTGTAGCAACAGTAAACAATTCATAGTAAATTTGGTCTATGGCCAAACCTGATTTTTCTAAGGCTTCTGTAGCTGTTTTGATCATGCCCTCTGGACCACAGAGGTAGGCACCATCAAATGGCGCTGTGTCTGTGTTTTTGAGTACATAATTAATGGCAGCGGTGTCTATTCTTCCAAATAGCGCCTGGTCTTCTTTGGCTTGAGAGTATACCCATTGTATTTTAAACTGGTTGGGATAGGCGATTTGTAGGGCTTCAATTTCACTGGAGAACATGACGTCCTGTGGAGATTTGTTTCCGTAAATTAGGGTGAAACTATACTCAGGGCCACTGGCTAAGACACTTTTTGCAATAGAGAGTATGGGTGTAATCCCACTCCCTGCAGCCACGCCTAAAATATGTACGGGTGCTGAGGTAGGTTCATATAAGAAACGCCCTTGAGGGGGCATCACTTCTAAAACATCGCCTTTTTGAATGTAGCGGTTTGCGTAAGGAGAAAAGGCACCACCAGCCACTTCTTTAATTCCTACCGTCACAGAATTTTGTGGACCAGATACCACAGGGGCAGAAGAAATAGAGTAGGCCCTACGTACTTCTTTTCCGTGAATGGTGTGTTTTATAGTAATATATTGCCCCGCCTTAAAGGTAAAATTGCTTTGTAAATCAGTGGGAATCTCAAAGCTAATGGCCACCGATTGGGTGGTTAAATTCTCTACTTGAGAAACGCTTAGGGGATAAAAATGGGTCATAACAAAAATTTCAAGCAAAATTACACATTATAAGGGGTTTAAAAAAGCAGTCGTTCATTTCTTGTAACAAAAGTGCTACATTGCCTACCAATAAAAAAAGCAATAATTTTAAAGCATGATGTTACAATTTATTTCTTTAGAATGGAAGTCCTTTATTAGGGCAGCCTCCTTCCAGACCAATTTAGCCATGAAAATCCTGATGGGATTTGGTGCGCTGTATTTTATGGCGGTCTTTTTAGGCCTTGGCGTGGGGGTGTTTTTTATTATTGAAGACATGGAATTGGGCGATCCTTTTGAAGTGGTCAATAGGTATATGATTTATTATTTGGCTTTTGACATGCTTTTTAGGTATTCCTTACAAAAAATGCCAGTGACCAATATTAAGCCCTTTTTGTATGTGCCACTTACCAAAAATCAGGTGGTGCGTTTTTCTTTGTTAAAGACTGTAGTGTCTTTTTTTAACTGGTCTCACGCTTTTTTCTTTTTGCCTTTTTCTATTGTACTCATTAGCAAAGGCTACCCCGCAATGGAGGTCCTGTTTTGGCATTTGGGAATGGCCGCAATTATTTATGCTAATAATTTCATCAATATATTGATCAACAATATGTCTGGGGTATTTTATGCCTTTGCAGCTACTTTTATTGCTCTTGGTGCCGCCCATTACTTTGGTTGGTTTGACGTCACTTTATATACCGCCCCTTTCTTTAATTTATTGGAAACTAATCCATGGGCTTGTCTTATTCCGCTCGCTTTATTAAGCATTTTGTCTAGAGCTGCCTTCTTGTATTTTAGAAAAAACATGTATTTAGATGCTGGATTAGCGACCAAGCACGAAGAGGCCAGTACTCAGGAGTACGCCTTTTTAAATAGGTTTGGTAATTTGGGAACCTTCTTAAAGAATGACATCCGCTTAATTCTGAGAAATAAACGTTCCAAAATGGCCCTCTATGGCGGGCTTTTTTTCTTGTTTTACGGCCTGCTTTTTTTTACCGGCGCTATTGAAGTTTATGACGGTCCGGTTTGGAAAATATTTGCAGGAATCTTTGTCTCGGGAGGCTTCTTGTTCAATTTTGGTCAGTTTGTTCCGAGTTGGGATTCTGCTTACTACCCGCTCATGATGAGTCAAAATATTAAATACCATGACTATATTAAAGCCAAGTGGTACTTAATAGTCTTAGCTACCGCTGCGAGTATGGTTCTAGCAATGCCTTACCTATATTTTGGCCTGAACGCTTACCTGGCTGTATTAGTTGGTGGAATTTACAATATTGGGATTAATGGGTATTTAGTGTTGTGGGGTGGCGCTTATATTAAAACGCCCATAGATTTAGCATCTGGAAAAAAAGCCTTTGGAGACAAGCAGTCTTTTAATGCCAAAACCTTATTATTAACGGTTCCTAAAATTTTATTGCCCTTAGCGATTTATTGGGTAGTAGCCCTTTTTGCCACCGAAGAACTGGCTTTTGCGTCTGTGGCATTGGCGGGTATTGTAGGCTATTTGTTTAAAAACAAAGTATTTCAGATTATAGAAAAAGTATACAAAAGCGAAAAGTATAAAACCATAGCTGCCTATAAGCAGGCCAGTTAAATAAAGGATGCCTCTTTTACAAGTAGGTTAAAAATTATAAAGACAAGTGGCATTGCCATTTTAACCACACTATATAAACCGATTAGATATGATCACTGTTCACGAACTTTCCAAGACCTATAAAGACCAAATGGTTTTAAACATTCCACATTTAGACATTCCAAAAGGACAGAGCTTTGGGCTTGTTGGAAATAATGGGGCAGGGAAAACCACTTTTTTCAGTTTATTATTAGATCTTATTCAGCCCAGCACAGGGTATATAGATTCCCATGGAGTGGTGGTGAATACCTCTGAAGGCTGGAAGCCTTTTACAGCGGCTTTTATTGATGAGAGTTTTTTGATTGGCTATTTAACCCCAGAAGAATATTTTTATTTCATTGGAGAATTAAGGGGTCAAGCCAAGGCCGATGTCACTGAGCTACTCACTCATTTTGAAGACTTCTTTCACGGAGAGATCCTAGAACAAAAAAAATACCTGAGAGACCTTTCCAAAGGAAATCAGAAAAAAGTGGGTATAGTAGCTACTTTTATAGGCGCCCCAGAGGTGGTTATTTTAGATGAGCCTTTTGCCAACCTAGATCCAACCACCCAGATTAGACTCAAAGGGATTATTAAAGATTTGGCGGCAAAATCTGGTGTTACAGTCTTGGTGTCTAGTCATGATCTCATGCATGTGACTGAAGTGTGTGAACGAATAGTAGTCTTGGAAAAAGGACAGATTGTAAAGGACATTGTCACTGCTCCAGCGACTTTAAAAGAGTTAGAAGATTATTTTTCAGGGGCAGCAGCGCCTTCTCCAATAGAGACTGTGGCAGCAACAGCTAGCACGACAGAAGACAAGGCTGCAGAAGAAAGCAAGTCTGAAGACAAGGCGTCAGAAGACCACAGCGCGGTCAACAGCGACACACTAGAAAAATAATTTTAGAGGCTACATACCAAAACCTTGCTTTTTTAGTTTTAGGTTTGTAAGTACCTTATGAAGATCAAGACCACTCATAAAACAAAGGATTTCCCAAAAGAGGTACACCCCTTAATTCAAAGGGGGTCTAGTTATGCCGTTTTGTTGTTTTTTGGCATGCTTCTTACTGCCTGTTCCACTAAAAAAGACCGTTTTTTAAATCGAGAATGGCACGCCTTGAATAGCAAATTCAATGTTGTTTTTAACGGAGAAATGGCTTTCCAACAAGCCTGGGATGATCTTCAGGATGGTTATCAGGAAAATTTTTGGGAACCTCTTCCCATAGAACGCTTTGCCCCAAAAAACATTACTCAAGTAGCGTCAGCCTCCACCCAAAGCCCCTTTGCGCTTGCGGAACAAAAGGCCGCCAAAGCTATTGCCAAACACGACATGGTCATTAAAGGTGAAGAGAAAAATAATCAGATGGTTGCGGCATACTCACTTTTAGGCAGGGCCAGGTATTACGACCAACGATTTGTGCCTGCCCTGGAAGCTTTTAATTATATTATCAGGCGGTATCCGGCCAGTAATAAACTCAACGAAGTGAGGGTGTGGAAAGAGAAAACAAACCTTAGGCTAGGCAATGAAGTCATAGCCTTAGAAAATATCAATAGGCTTTTAAAATATCGCAAATTAAAAGGCCAAATTTTGGCCGATGCCTACGCCACAAGAGCCCAAGCATACTTAGACCTTCAACAGATAGACTCTGCCTGTTGGGACCTAAAAAAAGCACAGGCGTTTAGTAAAAAGCCCTTAAAAAAAGCCAGATACAGCTACCTATTGGGGCAGTTGTATCAGGCACAACAAAAAGAAGATAGCGCCCTTTGGGCCTATGAAAATGTAGTGTCGCTCAACCGTAGAATTTCGCCTATTTTTTTAGTGCAATCCAAACTTCAGATTTTATTTTTAAAAGCCAAGGCAGGCAATACAGATAAAGAAGCCATAGGCGCTCTGAGCAAAATGGAGCACAATTGGGAGTACAAGAATTTTTTAGACCGGATATATTTTGAAAAATCACAACTACTCAGGGCTAGAAATCAGGACTCTTTAGCCATTGTTTACGCTAATAAATCACTTCGAGCAACGCGCCAAGATCCAAAGAGAAATGCAGAGAATTACCGACTTATCGCTGAGGTGAATTTCAATCAAGACCGTTTTGAAACAGCGGGTTTTTACTTCGACTCCCTATCTCAAAACTTAGCAGAAAGCAGTATTGATTATTTCAGAACGAGAAAAAAATTATCGGGCATTGAAGATCTGGTCTATTACGAAAGGCAAATTGCGACATCTGACAGCTTATTAAGGCTCGCCGCCTTGTCTCCAAAAGAACAAGAAGCTTTTGTTCAAGATATCATTAACACCGCCAAGCACAGAGATTCATTGTTGCAGTTAGAGGATTTATCTGAACAAAAAAAAGGACTTAAATCGGGTTTGTCGAGGCCCTCCAACAGCAATAAAACCAAATCACCTTCTAATAGCAATACAGCTAATTCGGCCTTAAAAGACATAGTCAGGCCTTCGAATTTTTATTTTTACAATGCCACTAGTTTGGCCAGAGGGAAGCAAGTATTTGAGCAGCAGTGGGGAGACCGGGGATTGGCAGATAATTGGCGTTGGATCATTAGCCCAAAAACCATCGAGGATAAAACCATTTATCAAGCGCCATACAAAGGTGGGACTAATTCGCCAGAAAAATTGTTACCTGAGCAAGCTTCTGAAGCATCTGCTTTCAAGACAGCAGAAGAATGGGCGGCCTTAAAAGCAGCTTATTTAGACAGCATCCCAAAAGGAGCTCAAGCTATTGAAGCTTTAAATGCGCTTTGGGAAGAGGCGCATTATCAGTCAGGAAAATTATACCAAGACTTTTTTAAAAGACCCGATCTTGCAGCGGACCGCTGGGGTACTTTGGTAGATAAACCCGCTTCGCGAAAAACCCTAGTCCCCACACTATACGCCCTTTATATGCTTTACAGCGAAGCGGGAAATATAAACGCTGCAGTGTTGCGGGACAGGATTATTAGAAACCATCCAGATTCTGATTACGCTAAAGTGTTGCTTAACCCAACTTTAGGGGTCCAAAAAGAAGCTGAATTTAACAGTCGCTACAAGGCTTTATTGACTTCTTTTGAAGCACAAGATTTTAGTGAGGTACTTCAAGAGAGCACCCAGTGGCTGGCTGAGTTATTAGAAGACCCTAAGGGCGCACCCGTTGCGCTAATTCAAGCAAATACTATTGGACGCCTGTACGGCCTTTCGGCCTACAAGAGCGCCCTAAAAGAATTGCCCATTAAATATCCCAAGACTCCTGTAGCCATTGAGGCCCAAAAGCGTCTCGATCAGTTTGAAGCAACCCCTCCCAATGCGCGTTTTGAACAATTGCCCGCGGCAGACAGGCATTATGTGGTCTTGCTGCATGAAACGCCCCACGATTCTTTGGCCTGGAACACCTATCATAAAGAATTCGAGTCGTTGTTTCCTTCGCTTTCTTTGAACAGGGAAGTATTTTCGCCAGGGAAAACATTTTACGTTATCACCAAAATAAAAGACAAGGCAGCCGCTTTAAGCTTGGCAAAACACCCTTATTTTAAGAGCAAAGCATTAAAAAATCAGGAGATTTTTGTAGTTTTAGGATCTCACTATAAAATTTTACAACTCTACAAAAACATTGCAGGCTATCGCAAGTATTTAATGGAGTCTTTAGATACAGATCAATAGGGAGCATATTAAAAGAAAAAAGCCATGTTTTCAGAAAATAAAAAAGCACAAGACCAGGGCAGTCAGCCTAATAGAATTGAGGCCAACACCCATATTAAAGGAGATATTTCTTCTCAAGCAGACTTTAGAATAGACGGTATTTTAGAAGGAAATCTAACGACTACTGGAAAGGTCGTTATTGGTGCTTCAGGTAAAATTACTGGAAATGTCTCTTGTGTTCAGGCAGACATTGCTGGGGGTTTTGAAGGAGAATTAGAAGTCTCTGAGTTGTTGAATTTACAAGAAACCGCTAAAATAGAAGGCCAGATTTATACGCAAAAATTAGCCATAAGCCCAGGCGCAGTGTTTAATGCCAAGTGTAGCATGAGGCCCAAAGGGGTTTCTGCACTCCACCCAGACGCAAAAGAGTCACAACAACAGGGGACCTCCATGGCCAATAACGGCTAAGTTGTTTTGATTAAAATAGATAAGACACCCTTAGAAACCGCCATATGTCTCCAGAAAAAAAGCCCAATGACAACCCATTAAAGGCTTTGGCAAAAGTGTCTGGAATGGGTATTCAGATGGGTTTGACCATTTATGGTGGAAACTTATTGGGCAGTTGGTTGGATCAAAAAATGCAATGGAGTTTTTTAGAAATAAGCCTCACTTTGTTGTCTATAGCGCTAGCCATTTACGCCATGATCAAACAAGCCAAAGCCTAATAAGGTGTTGCCCAAAGCTTTAAATACCGCCAAAACCTTAGGCCATCGTAACAGCGCTCTAGACCCAAAACAATTATTTACAGCTATATTTCATGAACCAGATACTCCTTGAAGAACACTTGTTTTTTAATCTTACAGCCAGTACAGTGGTTGTAGGGATATGTTATTTGCTTTCTAAAAGCCCCAAAACCAAAGACTATGTGGGTTTTTTGTACCTGTTTGGGATCCCGTTAAAAGGGGTGTTTTTTTACAAATCATTTTCTTTCTTATTTTTAGAAGGGCTCTCCCTTAGCCTTCAAGAAAAAGTCAATATTCTTTTACCTATTTTGTTATTTTTAGCGGTAGAGGTTTTATTTCTTTCAAAAATACTGAAGCAAAGCCCTTCTTCATAGATTTAATCTGTAAATAGGGTTTGTTTTTTATAGAATATGCTTACATTTGCGCAAAATTTTTTAGCGTCTATTTTTATATTTTCATGAAGAATAAAGCCACAAAATACCGCCACATCTTTGCCATATTGGTATTAGCGTTCTTGACTACTTTTGTTTCGTATGCCAATACAGATCCACAAGAAGGAGGGATTGTAGACACCAAAAGTGAGGTGGAAGCGTATATTTTACACCACATTAAAGATTCTCATGACTTTAGCCTCTTTTCATATTCAGATAGTGAAGGCGAAAGACACCACTTTGGCTTCCCTTTGCCTGTCATTGTAAAAACAAGCCAGGGAATAATCACTTTTATGTCTTCTGCTTTCCATCATGACGACAACGGGCAGGTGCTTGTTGAAAAAAATGGACTAAACCTAGTAAAACTTCACGGTAAAATATACGAATTGTCCCAAGGGGCTCAAGAAATTGTTTTTGATGAAGCGCACCACCCTATAAACGCTACACAGACCTTAGACCTTTCCATCACAAAAAGTGTTATGGGAATTCTAATGATAGGATTATTGTTGTTGTTGGCCTTTTCTTCTTTGGCAAGACAGTACAGAACAAAGCAAGTACCTACAGGTTTTGGTAGGGTATTAGAGCCATTGGTGCTTTATGTAAGAGATGAAATTGCCAGACCGAACATTGGTGAGAAAAAATACAGAAAGTTTACAGGATACCTATTGACAGTATTCTTTTTCATCTGGAGTTTAAACTTAGTTGGATTGACACCTTTAGGGTTCAATGTTACGGGCCAATTGGCTGTGACTGCTGCTTTAGCGGTATTGACTTTAGTGGTTTACACCGCGAGCGGTAACAAAGATTATTGGTTACATATATTATGGATGCCGGGAGTGCCTTATTTGTTAAGACCTGTTTTGGCTATTATTGAATTGGCTGGAGCCTTAGTAATTAAACCTTTTTCTTTGTTGGTGCGTTTGTTTGCTAACATATCTGCAGGACACATTGTAGTGATGAGTTTAATTGCTATTATGTTTACCCTAAGAGAAACATTAGGTTTAGTAGGGGCTACCTCTTTGTCTTTTATCTTGTCTTTTTTTATTACACTAATAGAAGTGCTAGTAGCCTTCTTGCAAGCCTATATTTTTACCATGCTTTCTGCTCTTTTTATTGGAATGGCAGTAGCAGAACATGACCATCATTAATCAAAACAAAAACAAAAACGAAAGCTGTAAAAAGCGTTTTTTTAATTTAATATAAATCATTTACTATGTACAACTTAATTGGAGCAGGTTTAATCGTTATTGGAGCTGGAATTGGATTAGGACAAATCGGAGGAAAAGCAATGGAAGGTATTGCGCGTCAGCCTGAGGCAGCCGGTAAAATTTCAACTAACATGATTATCATTGCAGCACTTTTAGAAGGTTTAGCCTTTGGTGCATTGTTCTTAGGAAAATAAGAACTTTTGAAAAAGATTTCACGCGCTACGGCGATTGGCCGTAGCGGGTGTTTTTTAAATTAAAAAAAGCAAACCCTTTTTTATGGAAACTTTATTAAACGATTTTTCACCAGGACTATTTTTAGTGTCGTCTATCTTATTGATAGCCCTTATTTTACTGATGGTAAAATTTGCTTGGAAACCTATTTTGGACGCTTTACAAGAACGTGAAGAAGGTATTCAAAACGCATTAGATAGTGCTGCACAGGCTAAAAAAGACATGGAAAGCTTAACGGCAAATAACGATCAGTTATTAAAAGACGCTAGAGCAGAAAGAGAAGCCATGCTTAAAGAAGCCCGTGAATTAAAAGAAAAAATGATTTCTGACGCTAAGGAATTGGCTAAATCAGAAGGAGATAAAATGTTGCAACAAGCGCAAGAAGCTATTGAATCTGAAAAGAAAGCGGCTGTGGCAGACATTAAGAAGCAAGTAGCTACTTTATCTGTAGCGATTGCTGAGAAAGTAATCAAAAGCGAATTGTCTAACGGAGACAAGCAGCAGAAATTAGTTTCTGACGCTCTCGGTGATATGAAATTAAACTAGCATTATGACCAACTCTAGAGCTGCAATTCGTTATGCAAAAGCTTTGTTACAACAAGCCCAAGAGACCAATGTTTTGGATGCTGTTGCTGCAGACATGCAAGAAATGGCTACTATTATTGGCGGAAACGAAGATTTTAAATCTTTCTTAGCTAACCCAACATTGACTGCTACGCAAAAGCAAGCAGGATTTGAGGCGGTATTTACGGCAGTACAGCCACTGGTTGCCCAAACTTTTAAGGCTTTATTAGACAACAAACGTTCCGGACTTACCTTGGCGGTTGCAGTAGCTTTTACAGACTTATATGAGGCGGCACAGGGTAAGGCCAATGCGATAGTGACGTCGGCTGTAGCGTTAAGCGAAAGCCTAGAAAAAGAAATAAAAGAGAAGGTAGCCAAATTAATCAATAAAGAGGTGACCATTACCAATCTAGTAGACCCAAGCCTTTTAGGAGGGTTTATTTTAAGAGTGGGAGATTTACAATACAACGCAAGTGTTGCTGCTCAATTGCAGCAGTTAGAAAGAGAATTTACAAATATCTAGAACATGGCAGGAGTAAAAGCCGCAGAAGTATCTGCAATTTTAAAAGATCAATTAGCAGGATTTAATGCACAAGCCTCTTTGAACGAGGTAGGCACTGTATTACAAGTGGGTGATGGTATTGCCCGCGTATACGGTTTGTCTAATGTACAGTATGGAGAATTGGTAGAATTTGACGGGGGCGTACAAGGAATTGTATTGAACCTAGAAGAAGACCATGTAGGGGTGGTATTATTAAGCCCATCTAGAGACATTACGGAAGGAACTACCGTAAAGCGTACCGAGCGTATTGCTTCTATTAAAGTAGGAGAAGGTATTGTAGGACGTGTGGTAGATACCTTAGGGCAGCCTATTGACGGTAAAGGTCCTATAGAAGGAACTGTGTATGAAATGCCATTGGAACGTAAGGCACCAGGGGTTATTTTCCGTCAGCCAGTAACAGAGCCATTACAAACAGGAATTAAAGCGATAGACGCTATGATCCCAGTTGGTAGAGGACAACGTGAATTGGTGATTGGGGACCGTCAGACTGGGAAGACTACGGTTTGTATTGACACCATTTTAAATCAAAAAGAATTTTATGACGCTGGTGAGCCAGTATATTGTATCTATGTGGCCATTGGTCAAAAAGCATCTACAGTAGCTGCCATTGCGCAGACATTAGAAGATAAAGGGGCTTTAGCTTATACCACTATTGTAGCAGCCAATGCGTCTGATCCTGCACCTATGCAAGTATACGCTCCATTTGCGGGTGCTGCTATTGGGGAGTATTTCAGAGACACGGGTAGACCCGCTTTAATTATATACGACGACCTTTCTAAGCAAGCAGTTGCATATCGTGAGGTGTCTTTATTATTAAGACGTCCACCGGGACGTGAGGCATACCCTGGAGATGTATTCTTCTTGCACTCTAGATTGTTAGAGCGTGCTGCTAAGGTAATTGCAGACGACGCCATTGCAAAAGACATGAACGATTTGCCAGATTCTTTAAAGCCTATCGTTAAAGGAGGGGGTTCATTAACGGCATTGCCAATTATTGAAACTCAGGCGGGAGATGTTTCTGCTTATATTCCAACCAACGTAATTTCTATTACGGATGGTCAGATCTTCTTGGAGCAAGATTTATTTAACCAAGGGGTTCGTCCTGCTATTAACGTAGGTATTTCGGTATCTAGGGTAGGGGGTAACGCACAGATTAAATCCATGAAAAAAGTAGCAGGTACGCTTAAGTTGGACCAGGCGCAGTTTAGAGAACTAGAGGCTTTTGCTAAATTCGGTTCTGACCTAGATGCGGCTACTTTAAACGTGATTGAAAAAGGACGTAGAAACGTAGAGATCTTAAAACAGGCTCAAAATGACCCTTTCACCGTAGAGGATCAGGTAGCGATTATTTATGCAGGATCTAAAAACCTTTTAAAGAAGGTGCCTGTAGATCAAATCAAAGCGTTTGAAACAGCCTATATTGAGTATTTAAATGCGAAACACAGAGATGTGTTAGACCAATTAAAAGCAGGAAAATTAACAGATGAGGTAACAGACACGCTTGCTGCGGTTTGTGAGGAATTATCTGCTAAGTACTAAGCCAAACTAAGGAAAACCAGACATGGCAAACTTAAAAGAAATACGTAATAGAATAGCCTCGGTATCTTCTACCATGCAGATTACTTCTGCCATGAAGATGGTGTCTGCGGCGAAGCTAAAAAAAGCACAAGATGCTATTACGGCCATGCGTCCTTACTCAGACACCCTTACAGATTTATTACAGTCTTTGAGCGGTAGTATTGAAAGTTCAGACGCAAGCAAGTATGCAGCCGTTCGTGAGGAAAACAAAATCCTATTGGTGGCCATTACTTCTAACCGTGGTCTTTGTGGTGCTTTTAACACCAACGTGATTAAACAAGTACAACATTTAGCTAAAGAGACCTATGCTGGAAAAGAGGTTTCCATTATGGCTGTAGGGAAGAAATCTGCAGATATTTTAGGAAAAAACTTTCCTTTGGTATCTAATGAAAGCACCATTTACGATGACCTTACTTTCGCAAACGTCAGTGAGATTGCAGACCGCTTAATGGTTGACTTTGCTACAGAGAAGTTCGACAAAATTGTCTTGATCTACAATAAATTTAAAAATGCAGCGACTCAAATAGTCACTACAGAACAATTTTTACCCATTGTTCCCGTGGTAGGAGCCGCAGCTGAATCTGATTATATCTTTGAGCCTGGAAAGGCAGAGATCGTGAGTGAATTGGTGCCAAAAGCATTAAAAACACAGCTTTTCAAAGGAATCAGAGATTCTTTTGCCTCTGAACACGGCGCTAGAATGACGGCCATGCACAAGGCTACAGACAACGCTACAGTTCTTAGAGATCAATTAAAATTAACCTACAATAAAGCACGTCAGGCAGCTATTACCAATGAGATCTTAGAGATTGTTGGGGGTGCTGAGGCTTTAAATGATTAAATATTTAGCTTGTCTTAAATGCTTTTTTTACAGGGCATTAGCGATAAATAATGCATAAATAAACCCCAGCTTGCTGGGGTTTTTGTATTTTTAAACCCAACGATTTGCCACAAGGCCCAAACGAACACAGCTTGTTTAAAAAATTATTTGCCCAGACCTTTGTCTATGGAATAGCGACTGTCTTGCCAAGAATATTGTCCTTCTTGCTACTCCCGCTCTATACCGATATTTTGGCTACGGCCGGTTTTGGAGAGGTGACTGTTATTTTTTCTTGGTTTGCCCTTTTTAATGTGCTCTTGGCTTATGGTATGGAAACCGCTTTTTTTAGGTTTTACACCAACACTTCTGATAGGCAGAAGGTAGTGGCTACTTCGCTTTGGTCTATTACAGCGTCCACCTTTGTTTTTGTTTTAATAGCCGCTATGGCTTTGCCTACGTTGTCTTCATTGACAGACATTAAACTAGAATACATAGGCTATGCCATTGCCATTATGGGCTTAGACGCTTTGGTTGTCATACCCTTTGCTAAACTCAGGGCAGAAGGACGTCCAGCGAAGTACGCGGTCTTAAAAACAGCGAACGTAGGACTCAATTTAGGACTCAATCTTTTATTTCTAATAGGCTTGCCTTATTTGGCAGGTTTAGAGCGCCCCATAGATGCTTCTTTGAACGCTTCTTTGGCTCTTGGAGCCGATGCCTCTTTCACCGCAGACCCTACCCTTGAAAATAGCGCATCTATACGACACTGGCTAGTGGGTTTCTACAGGCCTAATTTTGAGATTGCCTATATTTTTATAGCTAATACCATAGCCTCTGCCAGTACTTTTATATGGCTTTCTGGTCAGTATAAAGGACTGCGTTTTGGTTTTGATACCGCCCTGTTCAACCGCATGACGAGATACGCATTTCCTGTGATGATTGCTGGAATAGCTTTCACCATCAATGAGGTATTTGATAAGATTTTATTAGCTAAACTACTGCCTGAAGCTGTGGCCGCCAGTGAACTTGGTAAATACGCCGCTTGTTACAAATTGGCCTTGTTCATGACCCTTTTTGCCACCGCTTTTAGAATGGGAATTGAACCCTTTTTCTTTAGCCATGCCAAGTCAAAGAATCCCCAAAGGGCTTATGCCGTTATTATGCAGTATTTTGTGATTTTTGGCAGTGTAATTTTTTTAGTGGTAATGGTGTATATAGATCTTATTAAAACCTTGTTTATTAGAAATTCAAGCTATTGGGAAGCGATAGAAGTGGTACCCATCATTTTACTGGCCAGTTTATTCCTGGGTATTTACCACAACCTATCTGTTTGGTATAAAGTAACAGACCAAACCCATTACGGGGCTTATATTTCTATAGGAGGGGCTGTCATTACCCTTGTGGTGAATTTTATAGGCATTCCAATTATAGGCTACTATGCGGCCGCTATAGCAACTTTAGCTGCTTATGGGACTATGGCCACCGCCTCTTATTTTATAGGACGTAAAAAGTATCCCATAAATTATCCTTTGGGAAAAATAATGGGCTATTTGAGTACAGCAGTCCTTTTAGGCTGTCTTTCCTTCTATGTCTTTCCTGGACAAATGGTTTTAGGAAATCTATTTTTATTGGGATTTCTATTAATAACAGCCGGTTTGGAGTTTAAAAATTTAAAAAAATTAAGAAGTAATGAAGATTAAGATCATTAATAAAAGTGCCCACGCACTTCCGTCTTACGAAACTATAGCGGCTGCTGGAATGGATTTAAGGGCCCACCTTCCTGGGCCTGTCACGTTAGCGCCCATGGAGCGAAAAGTAATCCCCACGGGGCTTCATATAGCTTTGCCAGCAGGCACAGAGGCACAAGTAAGGCCTAGAAGTGGTTTGGCTGCCAAACACGGGATTACGGTGTTGAATGCACCTGGAACGATAGATGCAGATTATAGGGGAGATGTAGGCGTTATTCTTGTAAACCTATCTACAGATCCTTTCACCATAGAAGACGGAGATAGGATTGCCCAAATGGTCTTGGCCAAATACGAGCGTGCCCAATGGGAACTGACAGATACTTTGGAAGACAGTGAAAGAGGTCCTGGTGGTTTTGGAAGTACTGGAATTAAATAAGCGTGACACGAATTGGTGGCGCTTCCAAAACAGGGCTCCTGCAATTGCGCTGTATTGGATGTATACAAGGAACCAATTAATAGGTGTTGTATGACAGAAGTAATCTTGGCACCAAAATTGTATCTTTGCATGGTATTACTTCAAAAAAAATCAAAGGCATGTCTTGGAATATCGCTCTGTACAAAAGGTTTTTCTTCTTCGCTTTAACACTTGCTTTTACGGCTTGTGGCACTAAGAAGGGGGGCCTTGTAGCGCGTTCTGAATCAGGCGGCCTTAAAAACTTAAGTGCTAAATCAGTCATTAAAAACCATTACGCAGCTTCTGGAAATTTTAAAACCTTAAGTGGTAAAATGAAAATTGATTACAAGAGTGGTTCCACCAGCCAAGGGATTCCAGCCACTTTTAGGATGGAACGAGATAAGACCCTCTGGATTTCGGTATTTTTTGGCATGGGTAAAGCACTTATTACGCCAGATAAAATAGCCTTTTATTCTAGTGTTAACAACCTTTCCTTTGAGGGAGATTTTGCAGATTTGAGCAATTTTTTAGGTACGCCTTTAGATTTTAATATGCTCCAAGGTCTTTTGTTGGGAGAAGCTGCCTTAGATTTAAAGCAGCAGCGATTTAATGTAGAGCCTACGGCTCAGGTTTACCGTTTAAAACCCCAGAAAGCTCAGGCATTGTTTAAGCTTTTTGTAGACATAGACTCTAAGAATTTTAAAGTAGCCCAAACACAAATAAGCCAAGGAGGCACAGAAAACAACCTCAGTATTCAATATCCTTCTTATACGGAAATGGATGGCCTTTTGCTTCCCAGTGAAATTGCAGTCTCTGCACAAACGGCTAAAACAGAAACAACAGTGGCAATAAGCTATAAAAATATTAGTGTGAACCGCTCTTTATCTTTTCCCTTTAAAATACCCAAGGGATTAAAAGCCTTAGAGCTCAAAATGGACACAGACTAACTCCATTAAAAACAAAAATACAAGGCCAAATAATCTTTAAAACCCATAACACACCCAAATTCTGTAGCAGCTGTTCAAACCCCCATTCCTTAAATGCATTACAAGAAATCTTTTTTAACCATCCTTTTGTCGCTGTGCTTTCTAGCTATAGCTCCAAAAGTCTTTGGACAAACTAAAGATCAAAAAGCATTAGAGGCTAAAAAAAGTGCCCTAGAAAAGGAAATAAAAGAAATGAACCGTCTACTATCTGTAAAAAAACGGGAACGTGGTGCAGTATTGGAAGATTTAGAGACTGCCAATAAAAAAATCAAGGTTAGAGAACAACTCATTAGACTCACCAACCAACAAGCCAATTTACTTACAAGACAAATTAGCGCCAATCAAAAAGAAGTGAAGGACCAACAAAAGGCCTTAACAGCACTAAAAAAAGAGTACGCGCAAATGATTCAAAAGTCCTATTTGCACAGAGCCCAAGAAAACAGGTTACTCTTTCTACTCTCGTCTAAGAATTTCTATATGGCCTACAAGCGCTTGCAATACCTAAAGCAGTACCAAGCTTACAGGAAAAGGCAAGGGGAAGGAATTACTATTCAAACTAAAGCACTAGAGGAGAAGATCAGCTCTTTGAATAGACAGCGCAAAGCCAAAGAGGCTTTGGTGTTGTCTAACAAAGCTGCTAAAAAGCAGCTCCTCTCTGAAAAGCAAGAAAAGGCCAAAGTCTTAAAGAACATTAGGCAAAACGAAAGAAAATATACTGCTGCCATTCGTAAGAAGCAAAAAGAAGCTAAGGATTTAGAGAACAGAATTGAAGCATTGATCAAGGCGGCTATTGCTGCTGCGAATAAAAAAGCCAAAAGCGTTAAAGGGGGTGCTAGCTTCTTGCTGACCCCTGAAGCCAAAAGAGTGGCCAATAATTTCACAGCCAATAAAGGAAAACTCATTTGGCCTTTGGAGAAAGGATTGCTTAAAAGAGGTTACGGCGTATATTCAGACCCCGTTTACCCTGGGATTAAACACCAGAATAATGGGGTGACTATTGTCACTGAAAAAGGCGCACAGGCTAGGGCTATTTTTGAAGGAGAAGTCATTGCTATTATGGCAGTACCCGGCGGGAATTTAGGGGTGCAAATCAAACACGGAAATTTTATAAGCACTTATTATAACTTAAAAACATTGGGGGTAAAAAAAGGAGACCTTGTTAAAGAGAAACAATCTCTAGGAGAAATTGCCACTAATGATACTGAAGGGCAGACGGTACTAAAATTCTATTTATATCAGAACAGCACTAGGCTAAACCCACAAGAATGGGTGTATAATTTAAGGTAAAAAAAGTATTCTCATTGTATTGAGAGTATTTTTTAGCAGGGATTACTTGTTTAATTTAGCGGTATTGAATTGGTAATTAAAGCAAGACATAATACCCAAACAACTTACCTACTATATGCTTTACCCTCCACCGCATTTATGCCGTGGAGGTTTTTTTTGCCTTAACTTGACTACTGTTTTATACCGTCGTGTTTTTTTGATACCAATTTAGCAGACACTTTTTGTGCTTAAGTACAAATCCTTTTAAAGGTATATTGTAATTTTATACCATGAAAAAAATCCTCGCCCTCTCATTCATCATTTTATTGTGGTCTTGTGGTAATAATGACACTACAAGCTCTCCAACAAAAGACACAAAGACTGCGACAACTGAGATTGTCTTGTTTGCCTTAAATGATATGCATGGTAAAATAGACCGTTTCTCTAAGGTGAAACCTTTTATTGATCAGGCAAAGAAAGCGAGTGATAAGGTGTTTTTTGTGAGCGGTGGAGATGTTTTTTCAGGCAATCCTATTGTAGATTTTCACCCAGAAAAAGGGAGCCCAATAATAGATGTTATGAGTGCTGTTGGCATGGATGTTTCTGTGCTAGGAAATCATGAGTTTGATTATGGACAAGAAGTGTTAAATAGCAGAATAGCACAAGCAGACTTTCCTTTTATTTGTGCTAATGTGGAGAATATTGGAGGGGTGTTAAATACGCCAGAACCTTATGCCGTTATTGAAAAAGACGGATTTAGTATTGCTTTTATAGGGGTGGTAGAAAATAGTTCTCGTGGAGATTTACCGCTTTCTCATCCAAAAAACATGGGCGGGTTGGCTTTTCAGCAAGGGGCTAATGTTGTGGCAAGCTACCGAAATAATAAGCAGATATTAGAAGCAGACTTGGTTGTAGCGCTAACGCATTACGGTAAAGATGCAGATAAAAGACTCATTGATCAGTCTTTTAGTGGTAGTGAAACTTTTGTAGATTTGGTCGTAGGAGGGCACAGCCATCAGTTGTATAATGAGGTATATAGAGAGGTGCCAATGATTCAGTCTGGCGCTCATATGCAGTACCTTACCAAATTGGTGTTGCAGGTAGAAGCGGGTAAAATTGTAAACCAAGCCTATACTTTAATAGATTTAAGCGAAGATCACCCAGAAGACCCCACTGTGGCAAATACAATTGCGACCTATAACAACAGGCCGGAATTTTATACTACAATAGCTACCGCATCTCACGACCATAATCGCGCTGAGACGGCTTGTTTTTATACCACCGCTTTATTGGAGGAAACCGGAGCAGATCTTTCTATTCAAAACTATGGCGGAGTCAGGAGCAATTTAGCAGAAGGAAATATTAGACCTTATGACATTTATACTATTGATCCTTTTGGCAATGGCCTAGAGACTTATACTATGAAAGTTTCTGCGCTAAAGACCTTTTTTCAAAGTCAATACTCTTTGGCATATGCAGGATTAGACATCCGTAGAGAGGGAAGTGATATAACGATCAGAAACACCCCAGGAGGCAATGTTTTGGCAGATACTACCCAACTGATTATAGCAGTGAACGACTACATTAGTAACACAAACCCAGACACTTTTCAGCAACTACTAAAGCGCTATGATTTTACTACGGCAGATTATTTAATAGATTTTTTGAGCAAACAGGAAGTTGCTATTGAAAATGAAGGCTGTGACCGATCTTTAGACTAGGCATTTTCTCCCATAAATAAAGCCTTTAATTCTGTAGCGTCTGTAGGTTTCATTTTACCCGCCAAAACCAAAGACAGCTGCTTTCTTCTCAGTGCTGCGGCAAATCGCTCCTCTTCTAAAGGGGTTTCTGGCTTAAGTGGGGGCACCTCAGTTGGCTTCCCAGTGTCGTCTACTGCAACAAAAGTATAGATGGCCTCATTGGCTTTGGTCTTTTCACCACTAAACCTATCTTCCATCCAAACATCTATGAAAACTTCCATAGAAGTGTTAAAAGCCCTAGACACATGTGCTTCTACAGTCACCACACTTCCTACGGGAACAGATCTGTTAAAGGCAACATGATTTACCGAAGCGGTTACCGTAATTCTTCTAGAGTGTCTTCTGGCAGCAATACTGGCTGCTCGATCCATTCTAGCGAGTAATTCACCGCCAAAAAGGTTGTTTAAAGGATTGGTTTCACTTGGTAAAACCATATCAGTCATCACGGTTCTGGATTCGGAAGGTAACTTTGCTTTCATAAGGTATGTATGTTTTGCAAAGATAGGGTGGGAATTGGCGAAACAACCAAGAAACGCTTATTTTTTTGCCACCAACAACCAAGCGTCTTTGGCAAACTGTGCTTGAACTTCTTTGAGGAATGTCCTAGCCTCAGATTCCGTTACAAATCCTTGAAAGCTCACTTGGTGTAAGCCATATCTGTTAGGGCCCAAGTAGCTAGCCTTTTCATAGCCACTTTTTTTCAGTTGGGCAATGCGTTTAGACGCATTTTCAGGCTCTCTGAAGGCACCTGCAATAATAAAAAAAGAAGGTTTGGTTATTTCTTTTTTAGCCAAGCTTATTTCTACAGTAGAGAGGGAAAGTGGGTTGCTGTTAAAAAAAGTAGCTTCTTGGATTTTGTGCTCCACTTCTTTGGTTGCCTCTTGAAAGGCCACTCTTTTGTTTTCTGTATGAAGATTATAAGATTGGTAAACACTGAGCGCTCCACTAACACCAATTAGAGCTGCTGCAGCATATCTCAATAAAACCTTTCTAAATTGCCTCACATTTTTATGGGCGTATTGAGGGTCTAATTGAAAGACAACAGGCTCAGAAGATTGTTGGGGACTTAGATTTAATCCGGCTGTAGGAACTACTTTAACCGCCTGTAATCCAAAGGAAGCAGGCAAATAGTTGTATTCGTGAAAAGGTTTAAAGCTTATTTTAGCTTCGCTGTTTTGGGTAAAAACACCCAAACCATCTAAAGCGAGCGCATGGCCAGAATTCAATTCTGATTTCCACAATTGTACCTCTTCCTTTACAAGTGACAAAGCAGCTTCATATGTGATTGAAAGCACAGCGGCTATATGAGAAACTAATATGCCGTCTCCAACGTGTAGCTGTGCATTAAAAGACACCACCTTCGTTGGCGGATAAAACGTATGTGTTTTCTCATGGTGACTAGCACCTTTCTCGTGCGTTAGAACAGCACCAAAACCAGGTATCACTACACAGTTGTATCTAAATAATAACGGGCTTATGTACTTCTCTAATTGCATGATTACAAATATGGCCTTTTTTGGCGCTTTTTAAAATTGAGCGGACCATTTTTTATTAACATTTTAAAAGCGTACCTTATAGAAAATAGTTATGTGCAACGTTCTAAGGTATTTATGATTGCGGTTTTGCGCCTACAAGCCCTCCCGGGAGTAGGAGCAAAAACAGCACGCAAAATCATTTCTCATTATGGTTCTGCCCAAGCTTTTTTTGAATCTCCAAGAAACAACAGCATGGTGCTTTCTGTTAAAGAATCAAAAACACCACCGGATTATCTGCATGCATGGTACCTTAAATTGGCTACTGAAGAGTATGACTTTATAATTGCCAATAAGATCCAAACCTTTTATTTTGAAGATTCGAATTACCCTTATTTTCTCTCTTTAGCTCCAGATGCGCCTGTTCTTCTCTTTGGAAAAGGCCATTTAAATACAGGGGCTAAAAAAATTATAGCCATTGTAGGTACGCGGAAAATGACAGGTATGGGCAAAGACTTTTGTGCGCAATTTATAGAGGAAATAAGGCCATTAGACCCAGTAATAGTGAGTGGCTTTGCCAAAGGGATAGACATTACGATTCAAAGAGCAGCCGCAGAACAGGGCTTACAAACCATTGGATGTCTGGCCCATGGATTTAAAAGAATTTACCCAGCCCTCCACCGCCCTTATATCAAAGAGGTCATGGAGCAAGGTGGTTTTTACACGGAATTTTTTTCTGGAATGCATGCTTTACCCGGTCATTTTGTGAGTAGAAATAGGATAATAGCAGGTCTTTCTCAAGCGACCCTTGTAGTGGAATCTGCTAAGAAAGGGGGCTCCTTACACACTGCCCAATTAGCCAATAGCTATGATCGTGCTGTTTTTGCGGTTCCAGGGAGAAGCACAGACTTTTTTAGTGAAGGCTGTAACGACCTCATTAAACATTTAAAAGCGCAAATGCTCACCCATTCTAGAGATCTAATCAATAGTATGAACTGGCAAGATCAGCCTGGGATCGTTTTAAATATGGATTTAGTTAGTAGCACCAATGATAGCGTTAAAGATAAAACAGCCCATTTAACCCCAGAAGAATCTACCTTGTATCAATGCCTTTTTTCGAAGGGGAAAATGCATGTAGACCATTTGGCGAGACTATTAGAATGGGAGATAAAAGTGTTGTATCCTTGCTTAATGACTTTAGAGCTCAAAGGAGGAGTCCGGCATTTGCCTGGCCAATTCTACGAGGCCATTTAAGATGAGCGCTCCAGAATCCATAACTACTGAAAAAATTAGACCCTATAATATTTAAATTAATAGCCTACTTTTTCCCTAACCCTTGTGAGCACACTATTGGCTACTAGGCTTGCTTTTTCTGCTCCTATAGCCAAAGCCCTGTCTATTTCTTCTGTGTGATTCATGAAATACTCAAAACGTTCTCTAGCGGGGTTAAACTGATCGAGTATTAATTCGTAGAGGGCTTGTTTGGCATGTCCAAAACCGTAATTTCCTTTAGTATAATTATCCCTCATTACAGCTGTTTGCTCCGGAGTGGCTAGTATTTTGTAAAGGGCAAATACATTGTCGGTATCAGGATCCTTAGGATCTTCCATTGGGGTAGAATCTGTTTGAATGCCCATAATTTGTTTTCTGAGCGCCTTATCGGATTGGAATAGATCAATGGTGTTGCCTTTGCTCTTACTCATTTTACCTCCGTCTGTTCCTGGAACATACATGCTAGATTCTTGTACTTTGGCTTCTGGTAGTACAAAAGTGTCCCCTAATTTTGCATGAAATCTTGCGGCTACATCTCTGGTCATTTCTAAGTGTTGCAGTTGGTCTTTGCCTACGGGGACAAATTCTGCATCGTAGGCTAAAATATCTGCCGCCATGAGCATAGGGTATGAGAATAAGCCCGCGTTCACATCTTCTAAGCGGTCTGCCTTATCCTTAAACGAATGGGCTAAGGTGAGCCTTTGATAGGGAAAGAAACAACTTAAATACCAGGACAACTCAGTGACTTGAGGTACGTCGCTTTGTCTGTAAAATACCGTCTTTTCAATATCTAGACCAAATGCCAGCCAAGTAGCTGCGGTGGCATAAGTATTGTGCCTTAGCGTGGCGCCGTCTTTTATTTGGGTCAGCGAATGCATGTCTGCAATAAATAGGAAAGAATCGTTGTTTGTGTCTTTTGCCATCTCTATTGCAGGTTTTATAGCCCCTAAAATATTACCCAAATGAGGCACGCCTGTACTTTGTACTCCTGTGAGAATTCTTGCCATAGTAGTTGTTACATATCAGAAGCACAAAGGTAACAGAAATATACTTTTTTATCACCCTATTTTCTCCCCGCATATTATCATTATATTTGAAGGCATGCAAACGTTATTTCATTACCTAGCAATTCCATTTTATAGGATATGGTTTTATTTGATCACCGTATCACTGATTATTATATTCTCTCCAGCACTTTTTGTCACCACCCTAAAAAAGGACTGGTACCCTAAGTTTTATTGGATGGCCAGAAACTTATGGGCCAAACCGATCTTATTTGCTATGGGAATTCCCTTAAAAGTGCAATGGACGGAACGCTTTAAGCCTAATCAAAGCTATATGCTCGCCCCAAACCACACCTCTATGTTAGACATTATGGCTATGTTGGCCTTGAGCCCCCACCCATTTGTCTTTGTAGGAAAGAAGGAACTGACCCAGTTTCCTATTTTTGGTTTTTTTTATAAAAGGGTATGTATTTTGGTAGACAGAGACAATACCCAGAGCAGAATAGATGTGTATAGAAAAGCACAAAAGCGATTAGAAAATGGACTTAGTGTTTGTATATTTCCTGAGGGTGGCGTACCACCCCCTGAGATTGTTTTAGACCGCTTTAAGGATGGTGCTTTTAAGATGGCTATCTCCCATCAAATACCTTTAGTGCCCATCATTTTTTACGATCATAAAAAGCTTTTCCCTTTTGAGTTTTTTCATGGAAGACCAGGCACTTCTAAGGTAAAGGTATGTGAATTTATAGACACCAAAGACATGACGCCCAAAGAGGCTAAAGCACTTAGTGATCGGGTTAGGGATCAGATGATCAAAGACCTTCAAGATTAGCGGTCCTCTTTAATAATGAGCGCGACTGTTGAAACGCTTTTAGTGCTATTTTTTACAGCTGTTCTTCAGTCATTTTTTACCATAAAAAAACCAGCCTCAAGGCTGGTTTTTTTCATATTAAAATGAAGATTATTTCCCTAAGGCTGTAAGCGCTTCTTTAATTTTCCCTTCTAGTTCATCCATTAAATCAGGATTGTCCAGTAAGAGTGTTTTTACGGCATCTCTTCCCTGTCCTAATTTAGTGTCTCCATAGCTAAACCAAGATCCACTCTTTTTAATGATTTCAAAATCTACCCCAAGGTCAATGACTTCTCCTACTTTAGAAACCCCTTGACCGTACATGATATCAAATTCAGCCGTTTTAAAAGGTGGGGCTACTTTATTTTTCACCACTTTAACCCTTGTTTTATTCCCTTGAACATCTCCATCTGTATCTTTTATCTGAGTAGATCTTCTGATGTCTAAACGAACAGAGGCATAAAATTTAAGTGCATTACCCCCAGTAGTCGTTTCTGGATTTCCAAACATAACCCCAATTTTTTCCCTCAATTGGTTTATGAATATTACCGTACAATTGGTTTTGCTAATGGAACCTGTTAATTTTCTGAGCGCTTGAGACATAAGTCTTGCGTGAAGGCCCATTTTAGAGTCTCCCATTTCTCCTTCAATTTCACTCTTTGGCGTTAGTGCCGCTACAGAGTCAATTACGACAATATCAATAGCCCCAGAGCGAATTAAATTATCTGCAATTTCAAGCGCCTGCTCTCCATTGTCTGGTTGAGATATAATCAGATTGTCTATGTCTACACCGAGCTTTTGAGCGTAAAAACGGTCAAAAGCGTGCTCTGCATCTATAAAAGCAGCAATACCACCAGCTTTCTGTGCTTCTGCCATAGCGTGAAGCGTCAGTGTGGTTTTACCTGAAGATTCAGGGCCGTAAATTTCAATAACCCTTCCCTTTGGATATCCTCCAACACCCAAAGCCAAGTCCAATCCCAATGAACCGGAAGAAATGACTTCTACATCTTGGACAACGCTGTCCCCCATTTTCATGACGGCACCTTTACCGTAGGTCTTGTCTAGTTTGTCTAGTGTGAGTTGTAAGGCTTTTAGTTTGGATGCTTGTTCGCTGCTCATAATCTTTTTATTAGGACTGCTAAAGTAAGCTAACTTTTTTCAATTAGCAATAAATTTTAAATTTTTTTTGGAAATTTTCCAACTTTTTTTGGAAATCTTCCTGCTTTTTAAACAACCACTGAGTCAGTCCTACAAATTGGGATATAATAAAATATGTATCTTTGCAGTATCTTAACCCTTAAAAACATTGGTATAGCATGCAACTGTACAATACTTTAAGCGCTGAGGAGAGAAAAGCTTTAATTGCTGCGGCAGGCCTAGATAGGCTTACCATCTCTTTTTATGCCTACCATCAGATTGGAAACCCTTCCTTATTTAGAGATTACTTATTTATCCATTGGAATGACCTAGAGGTGCTAGGGCGTATCTATGTAGCACACGAAGGCATTAATGCGCAATTATCTGTTCCGGCAGTTCATTTTGACGCTTTTAAAGCACACCTAGACAGTATTACTTTCTTGGAAAATGTCCGACTCAATATCGCCATTGAACAAGACAATTTTTCTTTCTTAAAACTCAAGGTAAAAGTGCGCCAAAAGATTGTGGCAGATGGTTTAAATGATGCTACTTTTGACGTAACAAATATTGGTGTTCATTTAGACGCAGAGCGATTCAATAACATTATAGAAGACCCCAACACGGTGCTAGTAGACATGAGAAATCACTACGAAAGTGAAATAGGGCACTTTAAAAATGCCATTACTCCAGATGTAGACACCTTCAGAGATTCTTTAGACCTCATAGAAGAAGACCTTAGGGCACACAAAGAAGACAAAAATTTAGTGATGTATTGTACTGGAGGTATTCGCTGTGAAAAAGCCTCTGCTTATTACAAGCACAAAGGATTTAAAAACGTATTTCAGTTAGAAGGAGGTATTATTGAATACACCAGACAGGTAAAAAGCAAAGGCTTGGAAAACAAATTCATTGGTAAAAACTTTGTTTTTGACCACCGTAGAGCAGAGCGTATTTCAGAAGACGTCATTGCACACTGCCACCAGTGTGGAAATTCTTGTGACACCCACGTAAACTGCGCCAATGAGGCTTGTCATCTGTTATTTATTCAATGTCCTACCTGTGCCAATGCTATGGACGACTGTTGCTCAGACGCCTGCAAAGAAGTGCACAACCTACCTTTTGAGGAGCAGAAAGCCCTTAGAAAAGGCAAAACGGTGAGCAATAAAATATTTAAGAAAGGCCGCTCAGAAGTCTTGAAGTACAAGAATTGAGACTCCTCTTTCCTACAGGGCGATAAAAGCTACTGATACAAGGTCCCAGATTTATATGTGGGGCTTTTTTTAGGGAGCATAATTTGTAGTATCTTTACATCAGCGCTGTTTTTTGGGTGTCTACTTATAAGGCATCGGCCGGAGGCCAAAAACAAATTAGGGCGTGCATTCATTACTAATCTAGTGTCTGGGATCTTTTCCAGGCTTTGAGAATATAAAATATATGGGCTGTAGTAGTTGTGCCACTGGCGCAGACGGACAACCCCGAGGCTGTAAGAGCAATGGCACTTGCGGTACGGATAGTTGTAATAAATTAACGGTTTTTGACTGGCTTTCCAACATGAGCCTTCCTGCGGGAGAGGCGCCGTTTGATTGTGTGGAAGTACGTTTTAAAAATTCCAGGAAAGAATACTTTAGAAATTCAGAGGGACTTCCTTTGCAGATTGGGGATTTGGTAGCTACGCAAGCGACTTCTGGACACGATCTTGGGATGGTGACTTTAACAGGTTCACTGGTAAAGGTTCAGATGAAGAAGAAAAAGGTGTCTTTCACTAGTGAAGACCTTCCTAAGTTGTACCGTAAAGCCACGGAAAAAGATATTGCCATTTGGCAGCGTTGTAGGGACCGTGAGGAGGAGATTAAAAAGCGCTCTAGAGAGATTGCTATTTCGTTGAATTTACAGATGAAACTCTCTGATGTTGAATTTCAAGGAGACGGTTCTAAGGCCACTTTTTACTATACGGCAGAAGATCGTGTAGATTTTAGACAGCTCATTAAGGACATGGCTAAGGCCTTTGGAATTCGCATTGAAATGCGTCAAATTGGTTACAGACAAGAAGCCCAGCGATTGGGCGGTATTGGGTCTTGTGGCCGTGAATTGTGTTGTTCTACCTGGCTTACAGATTTCAGGTCTGTGGGTACGGCAGCAGCGCGGTATCAGCAATTGTCTTTAAACCCCCAAAAATTAGCGGGTCAATGTGGTAAATTAAAGTGTTGTCTCAATTTTGAATTAGACGTTTATGTAGACGCCCTTAAAGATTTCCCTGCCTCAGACACCAAATTGTTTACAGAAAAAGGATTGGCTTTTTGCCAGAAAGTAGATATTTTTAAAGAAAAACTCTGGTTTACCTATCGGGACGAGCCCAATAATTGGCACACTCTTTCTAAGGACCAAGTAAACGAAATACTGGCCAAAAACAAGGCCAAAGAACCAGTGCCGAGTTTGGAGGCTTATGCCATTGAAGAGGAACATACGGCGGCTGAGGTAGTTTTTGAAAATGTGGTGGGCCAAGACAGTCTCACCCGTTTTGACACACCTAAAGGAAGGCGCAATAAAAACAATAAGAATAGAAATAAAAATAAAGGACCTAGGGATAAAGCAGCAGTTTATGGGGGCGACAACAACAAGCCCAGACAAGCCAATAAACCAAGGAAGGCAGGGAAACCCGCAGAAGGGAATAAACCCCAAGCTAGCAGGAAACCCCAAAGAAATAACACCCCAAAAAGCAACGAAAACGGGGCGCCATCTAACAAGAAAAGACTGCAGAGAAACCCTAAGCCCAAAGGCAATAACAAACCCAATAATGAGAACCAGCAAGACACTCCTAAGCAGTAGTTTTTTGTGTGGGGTAGCCCTTTGGTTGCTCCAATCTTGTAGTGGTGCCGGCTCACAATCTGATTTTCAGGAACTCCCTGAGGCAGGTTGGCCGCTCAGGACGCCTGTTCGTTTTAGTCTGAGTGTTAAAGACAGCATGTCAGACCATTCCCTCTGGATTGCCCTGAGGCACGACCAAGACTATCCTTTTAGCAATATTTTTTTAATCACTACTTTAAGACATCCGAATGGTTCAGTTATCACAGACACTTTGTCTTATGATTTGGCTGCTTCAGACGGCCAGTGGCTAGGCAGTGGAAACGGGATTATTACCCACCAACTCCCTTTAAAAAAAGGAGTGCGTTTTGACAGTGCTAAGCCCTATGAACTTTCCATTTATCAGGCCGTTAGGAGTCTTGGCGCACAAGAAGGCATGGCCTTTTTACCGGGAGTACTCTCTGTAGGCTATCTGTTAGAAAAATCAACTTACAACCCAAAATAATTTCTGTGGCTAAAGCGAAAACTCCTTCAAAAACCCCTAAAAGACAACCCATGCCTAAAGGTTTTAAAACCTATGCTAGAATTTTTTGGGCCTTATTTTTCTTGGGTATCACTGGTTTTTTTAGTCTTTTTTACCTAGCCTCAATAGGCGTCTTTGGAGACATGCCTACCTTTGACAGACTGGAAAATCCCCAGACCAATCAGGCTACTCAAATCATTAGTGCAGACGGGAAAGTACTCGGGACTTTTTATTTGGAAGAAAACAGAAACCCCGTTACTTTTGAGGAGCTTCCTGAAAACCTGGTCCAAGCCTTATTGGCTACCGAAGACATTCGTTTTTACGACCATTCAGGTATTGACGCTATTGGTACCTTAAGGGCAGTGGCCTATTTAGGGACTAGAGGAGGTGCCAGTACCATTACCCAACAACTCTCTAAACTGCTCTTTACCAAGAGAGCTTCTTCCAATAAATTTGCCAGATTGCTTCAGAAAGTCAAAGAATGGGTCATTGCTACACGCTTGGAACGTCAATACACCAAGAACGAGATCATAGCCATGTACCTCAATATTTACGATTTCGGAAACAACGCAGATGGGATTCGCTCGGCAGCCAATATTTACTTTGGCAAGGAACCAATGGAGCTAGAGGCTAAAGAGTCTGCTATGCTAGTGGGTATGCTTAAAAATTCCAGTCTTTACAACCCCATTCCGTCTAGAAATCCAGAGGGTACAAGAAACAGGAGAAATGCAGTCTTAGCCCAAATGGAGAAGTACGCTTTTTTAGATTCCGCTACCAAAGATTCCCTTCAAGCAAGGCCTTTGGATTTGAATTTTAGTCCTCAAACCCACAGAGACGGAAAAGCCACTTACTTTAGGATGTACCTTCAAGGCTTTTTAAAGCAATGGATTGCAGAAAACCCTAAAGAAGACGGCAGTAAATATAATTTGTATTTAGATGGATTAAAAGTTTACACCACAATAGATTCTCGCATGCAGGCCAATGCAGAAAACGCCGTAAAGGGACATATGAAAAACCTTCAGGCGGCCTTTTTTAAACAAAATACCCAAAAGAAAAATCCCACCACTCCTTTTAGAGATATTGAACCGGAACAGGAACAAGCCATAATAGACCGCGCCATAAGAACCTCTGAACGTCGCAGACAAATGCGAGAGAAAGGCTTTACAGAAGCCCAGATTGCAGCCAGTTTTAAGGTAAAACGCGCTATGAAGGTCTTTGATTGGAACAGTCCCAATCAACAGAAAGACACCCTAATGACTCCGCTGGATTCTATCCGTTATTACAAATCTTTTTTACGTGCCGCTATGATGTCCATGGAGCCGCAAACAGGGCATGTACGCGCTTGGGTAGGGGGTGTAAATTATCGTCATTTCCAGTATGACAATGTCATTCAAGGGACCAGGCAAGCAGGTTCTATTTTTAAACCTTTTGTATACGCCACTGCGATAGACCAACTCAGATTATCTCCTTGTGAGACGCTTCCAGACACCCAATTTTGTATTGCCGCTGGCAAGCATGGAAATATGGAACGCTGGTGTCCAAAAAACTCAGGAGGCACCTACACTGGGGAAATGCTCACGTACAAACGAGCACTTGCCAGGTCTGTAAACTCGGTGACTGCTCAGGTCATAGATAAGGTAGGTCCCAATCCGGTGGTGCAATTGGTCAAAAACCTTGGTATTAAAAGCGACTTACTTCCCGTACCTTCCATAGCGCTGGGCACCGCAGACGTAAATGTATATGAAATGGTGGGAGCCTATGGGACTTTTGCGAATAAGGGGGTGTATGTGAAACCAGTGATGGTCACAGCTATTACAGACAAGGCAGGCACTTTGTTATATGAATATGTACCAGAAACTAAAGACGTCATGTCTCAAGATGTGGCCTATACGGTCACTAATTTATTAGAAGGGGTAACCAAAGACGGCTCTGGAATTAGACTTCGCACAGAGGGGGCAGAGGAATACCGCCCTGAATATAAAGAAATAGTTACCGGTTATCCTTGGGCTTTTAAAAATCCTATTGCTGGAAAAACAGGGACCACACAAAACCAGTCAGACGGTTGGTTTATGGGTATGGTCCCCAACCTTGTTTCCGTAGTTTGGGTAGGGGGAGAAGAACGCGCTACCCATTTTGAAACTATTGCTTATGGGCAAGGCGCCTCTATGGCCCTGCCTATTTGGGCCAATTATATGCGGGACAATTACGCCATACCTGAATTAGGGATTTCTACAGAAGCCTTTGAACGTCCTGAAAACCTGAGCATTGTGGTAGATTGTGAGCCTGTTGTCACAGAAGAAGGCGATCCTGGCATAGATTTGGCAGAAGACGACCTCGAAGGGTTGGATTTTTAAATAGCTTTTTCGGGCCTTTTCAGGCCGATGCCTTTTTGACCTTCCAGAGGCCAATCCCTTAACGTTCTTTTTTGTATCTTAACTTATAAAGCATTACTTATGATTCAAAAAGTAGTTTCCTCTGCGCAAGTCGCTATAGAAGGGGTGCAAGATGGCCAAACATTTATGTTGGGTGGTTTTGGACTCTGTGGTATTCCAGAAAATGCTATAGCAGCCTTAGTGGCTAGTGGTGTAAAAAACCTCGTGTGTATTTCTAACAATGCTGGAGTAGCAGACTTTGGTATTGGCCTTATGCTGGTGAAGCATCAGGTGAAAACCATGGTGGCCTCTTATGTGGGAGAGAACGACGTCTTTGAGCAGCAAATGCTCTCAGGTGTTTTAGAAGTTATCCTGACGCCTCAGGGCACATTGGCAGAAAAATGCCGGGCGGCCCAAGCGGGTATCCCCGCTTTTTATACGCCTGCTGGCTATGGCACAGAAGTGGCAGAAGGCAAGGAGATAAGGGAATTCAACGGCAAAATGCACCTCTTAGAAAAGGCGTATAAAGCAGACTTTGCTTTTGTAAAGGCTTGGAAAGGAGACACCGCAGGGAACTTAATTTTCAAAGGGACCGCGAGAAACTTTAACGCCTGCATGGCTGGGGCCGCTACTATTACAGTAGCTGAGGTAGAAGAGCTGGTCCCTGCAGGAAGCTTAGACCCCAACCAAATTCACATTCCAGGAATTATGGTACAACGTATTTTTCAGGGGACCAATTACGAAAAGAGAATAGAACAACGCACTACGAGAACTAAGGTTTAAACAGCTCATTATGCTAGATAAAAACGGTATTGCAAAACGCATTGCACAGGAGGTTCAAGACGGTTATTATGTAAACTTAGGGATAGGCATACCCACTCTGGTAGCCAATTTTGTGCGGGAAGACATTTCGGTAGAATTTCAATCTGAGAACGGCGTATTGGGTATGGGGCCTTTTCCTTTTGAGGGTGCAGAAGACGCAGACCTCATTAATGCGGGGAAACAGACCATTACCACCCTTCCAGGAGCAGCTTTTTTTGACTCTGCCATGAGTTTTGGGATGATCCGTGCCAAACAAGTGCACCTCACTATTTTAGGAGCTATGGAAGTGGCCCAAAACGGTGACATAGCCAATTGGAAAATCCCAGGAGTCATGGTCAAAGGCATGGGCGGCGCCATGGATTTAGTAGCTTCTGCAGACAATATTATTGTGGCCATGATGCACACGAACAAGAAAGGAGCCTCCAAACTCCTTAAACGCTGTTCTCTACCGCTTACAGGCGTAGGCTGCGTTAAAAAAATAGTCACTAACCTAGCTGTGTTAGAAGTAACCCCAGAGGGATTTAAACTCATAGAACGTGCTCCGGGTGTTTCTGTTGCAGAAATAGCAGCTGCCACCGAAGGAGATCTTGTTATTCCGGAAGTAGTTCCGGAGATTGCGGTGTAGTGCGTAACACTAGTTACAAATGAACCCATTTGCTCCTCGTACCTTTAGGTAAATTAAAACCCTAAGATTATGAGACATATAGCCCTAATTCTCGCCTTAATACTAAGTGTAAGTTGTTCTAAAGACGACACTTTAGAAACCGTTGCAACTGCTGAATTAACCTTACAAGAAATAGCAGATTTAAGCGTCCTTCGTGAAGAGGAAAAACTCGCTAGAGATGTTTATTTATATGCATACGATACTTACGGACTAAATATTTTTAATAATATTTCCAAGAGTGAACAGACCCATATGGACAAAGTTCTCAGTTTGTTAGATGCCTATGGATTAGAAGATTCTGCCCATTCAGATCGAGGTGTTTTCAATAACACTGAATTATCTGAGCTTTATGAATCTCTTACCGCCAAAGTAGCTCTTTCATTGCAAGACGCCCTCCAAGTAGGAGCTACCATTGAAGATTTAGACATATATGATATTAATGAGTTTTTAAGCCATACACAAGAACCGACGATTATTACTGTATATGAAAGTTTAAATTGCGGCTCTAAGAACCACATTAGGTCCTTTAATGGACAAATAGAATCCCTGGGGGATACTTATGTACCTCAATTTATTAGCCAAGATGAATTTGAGACAATTCTCAGTTCGCCCAGTGGAGGCTGTGGTAATTAACACGAGTCATTAAAAAACCCCTTAGCTCTCGCTAAGGGGTTTTTTTACAGCTCTGGACGGAGCTCAAAATTATTTCTAAGGATCTTATCCCTTGATGTTTGCACTTAAGAATTCACGGTTTAAACGGGCGATGTTCTCTAGAGAAATACCTTTAGGACATTCTATCTCACAGGCCCCTGTGTTGGTGCAATTTCCAAAACCTTCTAAGTCCATTTGGCGGACCATGTTTTCTACACGCTCTGTAGCCTCTACCTGCCCTTGAGGAAGGAGTGCGTACTGAGATACTTTTGCTGAGGTGAACAACATGGCAGAAGCGTTTTTACAAGCCGCTACACAAGCGCCACAGCCTATACAAGCCGCTGCGGCAAAGGCGCTGTCTGCATCTTGTTTGTTAATTGGAATGGCGTTGGCGTCTAAGGTGTTTCCAGAAGTATTTACAGACACATAGCCTCCTGACTGCTGAATACGGTCAAAGGCAGAGCGGTCTACAATGAGATCTTTGATCACTGGGAATGCTTTGGCCCTGAAAGGCTCAATAACGATGGTATCGCCATCTTTAAAGCTACGCATGTGTAATTGACAGGTAGTGACCATACGGTCTGGACCGTGCGGTTCTCCATTGATTTGTAAAGAACAAGATCCGCAGATCCCTTCCCTACAATCGTGGTCAAATTCTACAGGAGTTTCTCCTTTGTTGATCAAACCTTCGTTTAAGACATCTAGCATCTCTAAGAAAGACATGTCTCCCTCAATCCCTTCAATAGGGTAGGTTTGCATTTTTCCTTTGCTGTTGGCGTTATCTTGTCGCCAAATTTTTAAAGTGAGCTTCATAGGTCTTTTTATTTGTAGCTTCTGGTCTTAACTTCTATATTTTCGTATACTAATTCTTCTTTGTGAAGTACGGCGTCTTTAGGCGCACCTTTGTACTCCCAGGCAGAGACAAATTTAAAGTTTTCGTCGTCCCTAAGGGCTTCTCCTTCTGGTGTTTGATATTCTTCTCTAAAATGCCCACCACAAGATTCATTTCTAGTTAAGGCATCTTTAGCAAATAACTCTCCGAGTTCTAAAAAGTCTGCTACACGGCCTGCTTTCTCTAACTCTTGGTTTTTAGTGTTTATATCTCCAGGGATTTTAACGTTTTCCCAGAAATCTGCTCTTAAAGCGGCTATCTCTTCAATGGCCTCGTTGAGTTCTTTTTCATTTCTAGACATCCCACATTTATTCCACATGATTTTTCCGAGCTTCTTATGGTAGTAATCTACAGAATGCAGTCCTTTTCCAGCTTTCATTTTAGCCATTCTATCCATGACTTCTTTTTCAGCGGCTTCGAACTCAGGGCTGTCCGTAGGGATAGTTCCTGTAGCAATGTCGTCTGCTAAGTAGTTTCCAATTGTAGAAGGCAATACAAAGTAACCGTCTGCCAGTCCTTGCATTAGGGCAGAAGCCCCAAGTCGGTTGGCACCGTGGTCACTAAAGTTGGCTTCTCCAGCGGCAAAACAACCAGGAATGGTGGTTTGTAAGTTATAATCAACCCAAAGGCCACCCATAGTATAGTGTACTGCTGGGTAAATCATCATAGGGGTTTTGTATGGGTTTTCATCTACGATCTTCTCGTACATCTGGAACAGGTTACCGTATTTAGCGGCAATAATTTCTTCTCCAAGCACCCTTACTTCTGAATCAGAAGCGTCTTTTTGTCCTGAGATAAGTGCTTTCTCTTTTCCGTAACGCATTATGGCTGCATCAAAGTCTAAATACACGGCTTCTCCTGTTTTATTTACTCCAAATCCAGCGTCACAACGCTCTTTGGCTGCTCTGGAAGCTACATCTCTTGGCACTAAGTTTCCAAAAGCAGGATAACGTCTTTCTAAGAAATAATCCCTGTCTGCTTCTTTAATTTGAGTAGGCTTTAGTTTACCTGCTCTAATGGCCTCTGCATCTTCTTTTTTAGCGGGAACCCAGATACGTCCGTCATTTCTGAGAGACTCAGACATGAGCGTAAGCTTAGACTGGTGGTCTCCAGAGACAGGAATACAGGTAGGGTGAATTTGTGTAAAACAAGGGTTGGCAAAATAAGCCCCTCTTCTGTGTGCGCGCCAAGCAGCCATTACATTAGATCCCATAGCATTGGTAGATAGGTAGAAAACGTTTCCATATCCTCCAGAAGCCAACACTACAGCATGTGCAGAATGACGCTCAATGGCTCCAGTGACTAAGTCTCTGGCAATAATCCCTCTTGCCTTACCATCTACTAAGACTAGGTCTAGCATTTCATGGCGGTTATAAGGCGTTATTTTACCGCGGTTAATCTGACGGTTCATCGCAGAGTAAGCACCCAACAAAAGTTGTTGCCCTGTTTGTCCCTTCGCGTAGAAGGTTCTAGATACTAATACCCCTCCAAAAGAACGGTTGTCTAATTGACCGCCGTATTCACGGGCAAAAGGAACTCCTTGTGCCACACACTGGTCAATAATATTTCCAGACACTTCTGCCAAACGGTACACGTTGGCCTCTCTAGAGCGGTAATCTCCTCCTTTGATAGTGTCATAAAACAAACGGTAGTTGGAATCTCCGTCTCCTTGGTAGTTTTTAGATGCGTTAATCCCTCCTTGTGCTGCAATGGAATGCGCACGTCTGGGAGAATCTTGGTAGCAAAATGTTTTTACATTGTATCCTAGCTCTGCGAGAGATGCCGCAGCGGCTCCACCGGCCAATCCAGTCCCCACCACAATCACGTCTATCTTACGCTTATTGGCTGGGTTTACTAGGTTAATCTTGTTTTTGTGTGCCGTCCATTTTTGGTCTAAAGGACCTTTTGGCACTTTCGAATCTAGTACACTCATAAGGCTAATGCGTTATAGGATTTAAATGATGGTATATGGCAATAAAGGCAAATCCCAATGGGATAGCAACGGCATATACTTTGGTAAATGTTTTTATAGCAGCACTGTATTTGTTGTTTACTCCCATGGTTTGGAAGGAAGAAGCGAAACCGTGCAATAAGTGAAGGGCTAAAAGCGCAAAAGAAATTACATACAAGCCAGTTTTAATAGGAGAGTGAAATTTCTCTACGGTTTCCGTGTAGTACCGCGTAGGGTCTTCTGGGCTAAATTCCACGTATTTGTACACCATTTCATGAAACCAGAAGTCGTACATATGCACAAATAAAAAGGCCAATACAGTGGCTCCAGAGATAATCATATTTCTAGAGATCCAAGAGGCGTTTGCACCGCCGTTATATTTAAAGTAACGAACGCCACGGGCTTTTCTGTTTTGAATTTCTAAAATAAAGCCCATAACAAAGTGTACAATTACCCCACCAATAAGCACAGGTTGTAGCGCGTATTGAACTAGAGGATTGTATCCCATGAAATGAGACCAGGTATTAAAAGTGTCTGGCGCAATAACGGAAGTGATGTTAATCACGAAATGCTGTCCCAAGAAAACAACTAAAAATAAGCCCGAAAGGGCCATGATTATTTTTCTTGCAATGGATGATGAAGGTATTCCACTCATGTTCTTAAAAATTTTACACGCAAATTTACAGCACGGTGCCGGTTATAACAAACTTTAAGGTAGGATAATGCGCTATTTATACCTAAAAAAAATAGCATCCGCTGAATTGTTGTAATTATAAATTAATATCTCCCTTAAATACTAAACAAAAAGTCTCAGGAGTTCTTAATCCCTCCCCAGGCAATAGGCAATGCCGCCGCTGAGGTGGTCCAAGAAAGTGGCTTCCTCAAATGAAGCCTCTGTGTGGCCGCCGCCAGTATAGAATGCCCTGCCGCCAAGACTTTCATGGTACCAGGCAATGGGGTGGTTTGCACCATTGGTGCCACCACTATAAGAATCTTCTTCCAAGTTAATGAGCACCTTTATGTCTGGGTTAATGTTTTTGTAATTGTACCATTCATCTGCCCTAGTCCATGAGAGGGGGAGGTTTTTAGTCGCTGGGTGCTCAGGATCTACCACCCGCATCTGGGCAGTAAGCACATTTGGATTATTGGGGTGACTCTCAAAATATGCCCCCACTAATTTTCCATAAAATGGCCATTCGTATTCGGTGTCTGCTGCTGCGTGAATACCCATAAACGCACCACCTTGTCTCATATAATTTTCAAAGGTTTTTTGCTGCGTATCATTAAGGACTTCTAGCGTAGTGCTCAGGAATAATACCATTTGGTATTTTATTAAATTATCTGGATGAAAAGAGAAGGCATCTTCTGTTTGGGTCACTTCAAAACCATCCTTCTCTCCCAATTTTTTTAGGGCTTTTACTCCTGCTTCAATACTGCTGTGTCTCCAGCCTGTTGTTTTGGTAAAAACCAGGATCTGCGCAGGCTCTAATGCGTTGTTTTCTTGTGCAAATGTTCCAATGGAGCCAAGGAAAAAGCATGCGATAAGTAATGTTTTTAATAGGCGAAAAAGGTTCAGGATTCTTTGATGAGTCATGGTGGTTTTCATGTTAATAGATGTAAAAAGTAACCAGATTAGACTGCGCTTGCAGCTGCTGCAGTAAGGTATTTTTTAGGAGTAGTGCCGTATTTTTTTTTAAAAGCGGCTATGTAATGACTGGCCGTTGAATAACCAATCTTAAGCCCTACTTCATTGACATTATAGGCTCCAGAAACTAATAATTTTCTCCCGTACTCCATTTTATAGTCAAATAGAAAACTGTACACGGAGTCTCCGTACACTTGTTTAAATCCCTCTTTGAGTTTTTTGAGGCTAAGGCCAATTTCCTGAGACAATTCATTTAGGGTTGGAGGTTCCGCCATTCTAGCCACAACAATTTCTTTGGCCTTTCTAATGCGTTTTAAATTGTCTTCATCTACCAAGAAAGGACACTGGGCAGTATCTGCTTCTTCAGAGACATTAAAGTATAAAGCCATAAGCTCATATACCTTGGCTTTTATGTAGAGATCTTTAATACTCGAATGCAAACTGTTGTACATGAGTTGGCTAATCACCACGGCAATGGATGGCGAAACCGCTTCTTGTGCGTAATATTTCTTGTCTTTGTTTTCGTTACTTAAAAAAGGAATAATATGGGCCTCTCTGGAAAATAGGGTGTGAAATTTTCTGAGGGTCATGACCACGGAAAACATCCAAGCATTGGGCTGAAGCACTACGTTGAGCGGCAGGTCTTTTTGGGTGTTGTACAACAGTAAAGACTGTTCCTCAGACACCGGAAGGCTATAGGAACCCTCATTGAAAAGAAATTCTGCACTGCCTTTGAGACAGAAGTGAAACTGAATGTATGTGCTGTCTATGGCCTTGGTAAGATTTTGAGGTAAAGGACTGTTATTCTGTATTTTAAGCACATAAAAACCTTCTTCTAAATAGATCTCTTCAAAGGGACTTAGCGCGTTGTTTTTATCTTCCATTCCTGTTTTTTTAAACGTTATTTTATTTAGAATAGTTCTAAATAAAAAAGCAATACCCTAAGGCTTAGGCCAACAAAAATAAGAAACTAGGCGTATTTTAAATAAAAATACCTAGAAATAATTCTGAGGCGATACTAATAGTTCCTCTAGCGTTATTTTTATCTTTATTGTGAGCTTACTTTTGTACTCCGTTTGAAAATCAAGAAGTTGGGCGAAAGCATGAAGGATTACCACATTTCTAAACACCAATCTTTTTTTTGTGTAGGCTTAAACTACCAGAAAGCAGACGCTGCTACAAGAGGTTTATTCAGTCTGCAGGAGCATCAGGTGGGAGAAATACTCTCTGAAGCCAAGACCCTTGGTATAGACGCACTCATGGTGGTAAGTACTTGTAATAGAACAGAGCTATACGGCTTTGCCCAAGACCCATTCACCCTGATATCTTTGTTGTGCGACACCACTCACGGAAGTATAGAAGCGTTTCAGGAGGTAGCCTATATTCACAAAAACAAAGAAGCCATTCACCATTTATTTTGTGTGGGGACTGGTTTAGACAGTCAGATTTTGGGTGATTTTGAAATTATTGCTCAAATTAAGAAAGGCTTTACAACCGCCAAAAAATTAGGGGTTGCCAATCCATTTATGGAACGTTTAACCAATTCGGTCATTCAGGCGAGCAAACGTATTAAAAATGAAACAGACATTTCCACAGGGGCTACTTCTGTAGCGTTTGCCTCCGTACAATATATCTTAAAACAAGTCGCAGACGTATCCGAGAAGAATATCTTGTTGTTCGGGACCGGAAAGATAGGGCGCAATACCTGTGAGAATTTGGTAAAACACACCAAAAACAGTCATATTACACTCATTAATAGGACCAAGGATACCGCAGAAAAAGTAGCGGGTAAATTTAACCTTCTTGTAAAAGACTACGGAGACTTGCCTGCTGAAATTCGCAAATCAGATATTTTGGTAGTGGCTACAGGAGCTTCAAAACCCACAGTTTCAAAGGCCCTCATACACCACAATAGGCCGTTGTTAATCTTAGATTTGTCCATTCCACAAAACGTAGATCCAGATGTGCAAGAACTGGAAAACGTTACATTAGTACATTTGGATGAGCTATCTCAAATCACAGACGGTACCCTAGAAAAAAGACGCGCACACATCCCTGCAGCTAAAGCCATTATTGCCCATATTGAAGGAGAGTTTAACGCCTGGTTAGAGACCAGAAAATTCTCTCCGGTTATTAAAGCCCTCAAAAATAAATTGCAGCGTATGCAAGCAGAAGAGTTGGATTTCATGCAAAAGAAAACAGCCCAATTTGACGCCGCGACGGCCCAGCAGCTCACGGATAGAATGATCCAAAAAATCACCAAACAATTTGCAGAACACCTCAAAGAGGTGCAAGACCAACCCGAAGAGAGTGTGGCCCTGATTGAAGCGGTGTTTCAATTAAAAGAACCCACTACGCATGGCTGAGCCCCTTCGCATAGGCACTAGAGATTCTGCCCTTGCCATGTGGCAGGCAGAGACAGTTCAATCTCAATTGGCCGTTCATGGTATTCAAAGCGAGCTCATCCCGGTAAAATCCTTGGGAGATTTAAAACTAGACAAGCCCCTTTATGAATTGGGTGTTTCAGGGGTGTTCACCAAGACTTTAGATGCGACCCTTTTGGCGGGCGAAATAGATTTAGCGGTACATTCTTATAAAGATGTTCCCACGGTATTGGCCAAGGGAATTTCTAAGGCTGCCGTATTAAAGCGGGCCTCCACGGCCGACGTCCTAGTGCACAAAACTCCAGATTTCACTACCCCAGGACTCCAAATAGCCACCAGTAGTTTAAGACGCAAAGCCCAATGGCTCGCCAAATATCCCCAGCATGAATTGGTAGATATTAGGGGAAATGTACAAAATCGATTAGAAAAATTAGCGAACAATCCTTGGGGTGGCGCCATTTTTGCAGCCGCTGGATTGGCCCGACTAGACCTATTGCCTGAAAACGCCATGCGTTTGGATTGGATGGTTCCTGCCCCCGCGCAGGGTGCCATGGTGGTGGTAGCGCAAAGCGCTCACAGCGCCCTTCTAGAAGAGCTCTCGGTTTTAAACGATCCTCAGACGGCCCTTTGCACCCAAATAGAACGCGAATTTTTAAACGAACTAGAAGGCGGTTGCACCGCGCCCATAGGCGCGTTGGCCACCACCACCCAGGACCAACTGCACTTTATAGGCGTATTACACAGTTTAGACGGTAAGCAGCATATAGAAACCAACACCTTCGTACCCTTAGACCAGGCGCCAGGATACGGCAGAAAAATGGCCCAAAAAATACTAAGCCAAGGCGGCAAAGCCCTTATGGCAGAGATAAAAAAGACTCTAGGAACGAATTAATGACCATGACCACACCGACCCTACTCAGCACAAAAGTCTTGCAGCCCGCCCAGCGGTCTAGACTGCTCGCAGCTGGATTTTCGGTGCAGTCTTACAATGCAGTGGTGGCAGAACCTCTTCGTTTTGACATGCCAGCGGCGCCATTCAAAGGAATTTTTACCAGCCAAAATGCAGTAGCAGCTTTCCTGTCTCACGAACACCTTTCTACGGCTTTGCCTATGCTAGAAGGGGTGTATTGTGTAGGTGAGCGCTCTGCCCAAAAACTCAGAAAAAAAGGGATAGTGGTACTTGCAGTAGCAGACAGTGCAATGGCTCTAAAAGAACTGCTTTTTTCTACAGCTAAGGAGCTTAAGGAAGTGGTTTCTGAACAGGATAAGGCTCCCATGTATTACTTCTGCGGTAATTTACATTTACCTACTTTACCAGAAGCTTTTGCGGCAGCAAAACTGCCTTTAAACATTCGTATTGTATATGAAACAAATGGAGTAGAAAAGGCTTTTGACCGTCCTTTTGAAGCCCTCTTCTTTTACAGCCCCAGTGGTGTAGCCGCTTTTACCAATAAAAATAAAATAGGAGACGCCTTTGTGGTGGCTATTGGCCCTACTACGGCTCAGGCAGTAGCGGAACACACCAAGCAGTTTGCTGTGGCTAAGAAGCCGAGTTTTGCCCATATGTTAAGTGCGCTTCGGGCACATTATCCCAAAAAAGACAAGTGCTAAGCCCGATCAATGGGCTTTTAAATCAGTACAGAGAAAAGCAAAAAACAACTTAAATAGCAAGCAACACAGAAATAGCGATATTAATTGCCATAAAATAGACCCCATGATAAAGAATGACTTATTCTTAAAAGCCCTCAGAGGTGAAACCGTAACTAGACCACCGGTCTGGATGATGCGTCAGGCAGGAAGGTACCTTCCAGAGTTTATGGAACTCAAGGAAAAATACGATTTTTTTACCCGTTGCCAAACCCCTGAGTTGGCTTCTGAAATTACCGTACAGCCTATTAGGCGTTACGGGATGGATGCCGCTATTTTGTTTTCAGACATTTTAGTGATCCCACAGGCCATGAATATTGAGGTAGAAATGAAGCCCAACTTTGGGCCCTATTTACCCCACCCTATTCGCGATCAAAAAGGGGTAGATCAGGTGATTGTTCCAGACATTCAAGAAAGCTTGGGCTATGTGATGGAAGCCATTAAAATGACCAAGGAAAAGCTCAACGATGAGGTGCCACTCATTGGCTTTGCAGGCTCTCCATGGACCATTCTATGTTATTGCGTACAAGGCCAAGGAAGTAAAAACTTTGACAAAGCCAAAGAGTTTTGTTTTACCCAGCCTATAGCCGCACATACTTTATTACAGAAAATTACGGATACAACTATAGCCTATTTAAAAGCTAAAGTGGCTGCAGGGGTTAATGCCGTTCAGGTATTTGACTCTTGGGGCGGTATGTTGTCTCCCACCGATTATCAGGAATTTTCATGGCAATACATCCAACAAATAATAGACGCCTTAAAAGAAGAGGCGCCCGTGATTGCCTTTGGAAAAGGCTGCTGGTTTGCCCTGAGAGAAATGTCTCAATCTGGCGCTTCTGCCCTAGGGGTAGATTGGACCTGCTCTGCACAAAACGCGAGATACTTATCTGGTGGTAAGATTACCCTTCAAGGAAATTTTGATCCTTCAAGACTTATGTCTCCGCCCAAGACCATCAAAAAAATGGTAAATGAAATGATAGACGCTTTTGGAAAAGACCGCTATATTGTGAATTTAGGACACGGTATATTGCCAAATATTCCACTAGAAAATGCAGGCGCATTTATAGAAGCCGTTAAAGAATACAAACCCAGAGATTAAAAGGATTTAAAGTGTGTGTTAAAACACGCTTAATTGACCCTTTATAGCACTAAAAGCATGAAAGAACTATTCACCACCTATATCAGAGACCTTCAAGACCGTATTTGTAAAGGCCTAGAAGAGATAGACGGGAGCGCTCAATTTCAGGAAGACCTGTGGGAGCGTCCAGAAGGGGGTGGTGGCCGGACCAGAGTGATTCAAGAGGGCGCAGTTTTTGAAAAGGGAGGCGTGAATACGTCGGCCGTTCACGGCCCACTACCCAAGAGTATGCAAGCCTATTTTGGGGTGGGGGAATCTAATTTTTTTGCCTGTGGTCTTTCCTTGGTATTACACCCCAAAAATCCCATGGTGCCCACAGTACATGCCAATTGGCGTTATTTTGAACTCTATGACTTAGAGGGAAAACGCATAGACGCCTGGTTTGGTGGCGGGCAAGACCTGACCCCTTATTATTTATTCGAACAAGACGCTCAGCACTTTCATGAGACTTGTAAAACGGCCTGTGACGCACATGACCCCGCTTTTTACCCTAAATTTAAGGCCCGTTGTGACGATTATTTTTGGAACGAACACCGTCAGGAGGCGAGGGGAGTAGGCGGTTTGTTTTTTGATTATTGCAAGGCCACCCCTGAAAGAAGTTTGGAAGAATGGTACCAGTTTGTGACTCAAGTAGGCAACTCTTTTTTAGACGCCTACCTGCCGATTGTTAGCAAGAGAAAAGACCTTCCGTACAGCCCAGCCCAAAGGGATTGGCAGGAAATTAGAAGGGGCCGTTATGTAGAATTTAATTTGGTTCACGACAAAGGGACCTTATTTGGCCTTAAAACCAATGGCCGTATAGAAAGTATATTGATGAGTTTGCCCCCCCATGTGCAGTGGGTGTATGACCACCAACCCCTAAAGGGCTCTGCGGAAGCAGCCTTGTTAGACGTTTTAGCCACCCCCAGAGAATGGGCCCAATAACCTAAAAGAAGACCCTATGTATCCATTGAGAAGAAACAGACGCCTCAGACAATCACAAGCTATTCGCCATTTGGTGAGAGAGACTATTATAACGCCTTCTGACTTTTTAGTACCGCTATTTGTGGTAGAAGGAAAAGGCGTCAAAGAAGAAATTCCTTCTATGCCCAATTATTACAGATACTCTTTAGATCTATTGGCTAAGGAGGTCAAAGAATTGTGGCAAATGGGCCTTTGTGGGGTCTTGGTATTTGTAAAAGTACCAGACGCTTTAAAAGACAATGAAGGAAAGGAGGCTTTAAACCCCAAGGGTCTTATGCAGCGTGCGGTAAAAACAATCAAAGACGCCTGTCCAGACATGCTGGTTATGACAGATGTGGCCTTAGATCCCTACTCCTCTTATGGACACGATGGGATTGTGGAAGATCAAAAAATTCTCAATGACGAGACGGTTGAGGTCTTGGCAGAAATGGCCTTGTCCCATGCAGAAGCCGGTGCAGATTTTGTAGCCCCTTCAGACATGATGGACGGCCGCATTCTTACCATTCGAGAAGCTTTAGAAGAAGCGGGTTACACAGACACAGGCATTATGAGTTACAGTGCCAAATACGCCTCTGCGTTCTATGGTCCTTTCAGAGATGCTCTAGATTCTGCTCCAGGATTTGGCGACAAAACCAGTTACCAAATGGATCCAGCCAACCGTTTTGAAGCGGTAGAAGAAGCCCAGGCAGACGTAGATGAGGGTGCAGACATTATTATGGTAAAACCAGGTATTTGCTATCTAGACATTGTGCGCGAAATAAAGAACGAGATAGACGTGCCTATTGCCGTGTATCAGGTTTCAGGAGAATACGCCATGGTGAAAGCCGCAGCAGAAAAAGGCTGGTTGGACCACGACGCCGTCATGATGGAACAGCTCCTCGCCATAAAACGCGCTGGCGCCAACATCATTGCCTCATATTTTGCCAAAGATGTGGTGAAGTTAATGGGGTAGTACCGCAACTATTTTTTAAAGGGCGGTATTTTAAAAATGGGTATATTTAGAGGTGAAATCATTAGAAATAACTTTTTATAAAACATTTTTTTTAGCCTTACTGGCCACAATATTCACGATTGAAGTCAGTGTAGCCCAATGGCAAACAAAAGTAGATAGCCTAATCAAAGACGCCATAGCTCAAAAGGCCTTTCCGGGGGCTCAGGTATTGGTGGCCTTTCAGGGTGAAATCTTATTAGAGAAGGCCTACGGTTTTCATACGTACGACTCCTTGGTTCCTGTGCAAACTACTGACCTCTATGACCTGGCGTCGGTTACAAAAATTTTGGGCCCACTGCCTGCCATCATGGCTTTGGTAGAACAAGGGGTATTAGAACTGGACGCTCCCTTTAGTACTTATTGGACCCCTTGGAAAAAGTACCGAGATAAAAAAGACCTCACTCTCAGGGAGATTCTAGCCCATCAGGCGGGACTGACACCATATATTGTTTTTTTAAATGAGGTCATTGCCTATCCTAAAAGGGGTGCGCCCAAATTAAAAAAGCGCTTTGTACGAGAGCGTCCCTCCAATCGGTTTACTTTAATGGCTTACGAAAACAAGTATATACACCGCCGTTTTCCTCAAAAAATGTACAGAAAAATCAATAGGGCCGCTCCAAGCACTGAAAAAAAATACAATTATTCTGGTTTGGCTTTTTTATTGTTTCCTAGTCTCATTGAGCAACTCACAGGCGAAGATTATCGCAGCTATATGCGCAGTCATTTTTATGACCCCTTGGGTGCACACAATTTAGGGTATTTGCCCGCCCAAAGACTTCGAAACAAAAGAGTGGTGCCTACGGAAAGGGACTCTCTTTTTAGAAAAGCCCTTACCCAAAATTATGTCCATGACGAGAATGCAGCACTCTTTGGAGGGGTTTCTGGAAATGCAGGTTTGTTTTCCAATGCTGCCTCGGTGTATAAAATACTCAATATGTGGCTGCAAGGGGGAAGTGTTGGGGGGCGCAAGTACCTTTCTGCTGAAACCATCTCCACTTTTACTGCAGTGCAATACCCGGAAAACAACAACAGACGTGGGCTTGGTTTTGACAAACCCCTATTGGGCAATAATAGTCTTCCTGCTTCAGAATCATATCCGGCTCCTTCCGTGAGCCCAGAGAGCTATGGGCACTCTGGATTTACGGGTACTTTTGTCTGGGTAGATCCCACCCACGAACTCATCTATATTTTCTTATCTAATAGGGTGTACCCATCGAGAACACAAAGAGGTATTTACACTACCAATATTAGAGAGACGGTTCAAGAGGCTATTTACAAAGGGCTGGGAATTTAAAATATCTCTAAACTCGGGAGGTCTTATTCTCTAAAATGATCTGAACTTTCGGTATCTTTACACCTTAAATAGCTACAAATATATGATTGAATCCCAGGATCTAAATTATGAGAAGTCGGTGCTCATTGGTGTTATTACCAGGGAGCAGCCAGAGGAGAAAATGAAGGAGTATTTAGACGAGCTAGAGTTTTTAACTTTCACCGCTGGAGGGGAAGTATTGAAACGTTTTGTACAGCGTATAGACGTGCCCAACCCCAAAACTTATATTGGTACAGGAAAAATATTAGAAGTCGCAGAATTTGTAAAGGAGCACGAGATTGGCGCCGTTATTTTTGACGACGAACTTTCTCCTGCACAACAAAAAAACATTGAGCGTGAGCTGAAATGTAAGATTGTAGACAGGACCTCTCTAATCTTGGATATTTTTGCCCAAAGGGCCCAAACTTCTTATGCCAGAACTCAGGTAGAATTGGCCCAATACCAATATTTATTGCCCAGGCTAGCGGGTCTTTGGACTCACTTAGAACGTCAAAAGGGGGGTATAGGAATGCGTGGACCAGGTGAGACAGAGATTGAAACAGACCGTCGTATTGTTCGCGATAGAATTACACTGTTAAAGAAGCAACTTCAAAAGATAGACCGTCAGATGGAAACCCAACGTGGCAATCGTGGCGCCCTAGTTCGTGTGGCCTTAGTGGGCTATACCAATGTGGGGAAATCTACTCTCATGAATGTGGTGAGCAAGTCCGAGGTGTTTGCAGAAAACAAGCTTTTCGCCACCCTAGATACTACGGTTAGAAAAGTAGTGATAGGGAATTTACCTTTCCTTATGACAGACACGGTGGGGTTTATTAGAAAACTGCCCACCCAACTGGTAGAGAGTTTTAAAGGCACCTTGGATGAGGTGCGCGAAGCAGATTTACTGCTGCATATTGTAGATATTTCTCACTCAGATTTCGAAGATCAGATTGCGGCTGTAAACGCTATTATGGCAGACATTAAAGCGGCAGACAAGCCCACCATTATGGTGTTTAATAAAATTGACCAATACAAGCCAGAGCGCTTGGATGAAGACGACCTTGTCACTGAGCGTACCAGCAAACACTTCACCATGGAAGAGTGGGAGCGTACTTGGATGCAAAAAATGGACGGAAATGCTCTTTTTATATCGGCCTTAAATAAAGAAAATCTCGATCAGTTTAGGCAAAAAGTTTACGACGCAGTGAGAGACATTCACGTGACCCGTTTCCCTTACAACAGCTTTCTGTATCCGGAGGTTTTGGAAGAGTAGTCGCTAAAAAAACACAAGCTTTTAATACGTGATACAATAACCAGGCTTTAGTGGGTTAGGGTATATTTATTTCCCCCTTTTATACAAAGGAACTGCGGAGCAGGCTTCTCCATACATGACGCTTTTGGCTACTTTTTGTAGGGCGGTCATGGCCCAGAGGTAGGCATTTTTGGGTACGGGTTTTTGGCTGCAGCCTTTAATAATGACCGCTTTGTCTTGATAGGGAGTCCAGTCTATTTGGGCCATGGCGGTCTGGTAGAGGTGGCTTTCTAGCGCCTCTAGATCTCCTACAATTACGGTTTTTACATAGGCACCTAATTGTGCCGTTACCAGTATGTAGGCCCAAGCTGGGATTATGGCGTCTGTACTGCAAAATAGGGCCAAGTGTTGGTCTTGGTATTGGGACCAATCATGGGCTTTTAGGGCGGCCCTAAAGTCTTTTTCTCTGAGTATAAAACCCTCGTACAACCATTGGCTTAGGTCCAAAGTAGTCCTTTGGCCGTTAGGGTAATGGTCTTCTAAATTAAAGGTTTCTAGGGCGCTTTTGGCTACCCTATTTTCAATAGAAAAGTCTTCTGAATGCATGGTATATAGCACTTTAGGTCTTGAGGCCCGTGCCTCTTATAGCATACCAAGCTCTAGCTTGGCTGCTTCACTCATAAGTTCTTGGGTCCATGGCGGGTCAAAGGTAATTTCTACTTCTGCGTCTTTTACCGCGTCTATAGATTTCACTTTCTCTTCCACTTCTACCGGAAGGGTTTCTGCCACAGGACAGTTGGGGGAGGTGAGGGTCATGAGGATCTTCACTTCGTTGTCTTCATTGACTAGGACGTCGTAGATGAGTCCTAATTCGTATATGTCTACCGGAATTTCAGGATCGTAAATGGTTTTGATCACCCCTACAATTTGTTCCCCTAATGCCAAATCTTTTGATTCTTCCATAGCTACTATTTTTTAGGCGTCTTTTACTTGTGTTTGATACGCCACTGCGTATAATTTTATTTGTTTGATCATGCTCACAAGTCCGTTGGCTCTTGTGGCAGATAAATGTTCTTTAAGGCCAATCTGGTCTATAAAATCCGTGCTAGCGTTTAAGATGTCCATTGGTTTTTGATTGGAGAAGGCGCGTATGAGTATAGCAATAATTCCCTTGGTAATAATAGCGTCAGAGTCTGCAGTAAACACCAATTTGTTGTCTTCTAGCGCCGCATGCACCCATACTTTAGACTGACATCCTTTAATAATGTGGTCGTCATTTTTATACTCGGGAGCTATGAGCGGAAGGGATTTTCCTAAAGAGATCATATGCTCATAACGCTGCATCCAATCTTCAAAAAAGGCAAATTCTTCTACAATTTCGTCTTGAATGTCTTTGATATTTGCTAACATAACATGTCTTTTGCTTTTTGAACCCCTGCTACCAGGCGGTCTATTTCTTCAAAGGTATTGTAAAAACTAAAACTTGCGCGAACCGTTCCTGGTATACTGTAATAATCCATGATGGGTTGTGCGCAGTGGTGTCCCGTTCTCACGGCAATACCCATCTGGTCTAAAATGCTTCCAATGTCATAAGGGTGCAGTCCTTTGATGTTAAAAGAGACTACGGCCGTTTTTTCTGCTGCTGTACCATATATTTCTAGGCCTTCAATTCCGAGCAATGCTTTGGTGGCGTACACCAATAATTCTTGCTCGTAGGCAGCTATCTTGTCAAAACCAATGCTGTGCATATAATCTAGCGCCGCTCCAAAGGCAATCCCTCCAGAGATATTTGGGGTACCAGCCTCAAATTTATGGGGCAGTCCGGCATAGGTGGTTTTTTCAAAACTCACGGTCGCTATCATTTCGCCACCACCTTGGTAAGGGGGTAGTTTTTCCAGCCACTTCTCTTTTCCATAGAGCATACCTACTCCGGTAGGGCCGCAAATTTTATGGGCAGAGACCACATAGAAATCTACGTCTAAGGCCTGAACGTCTGCTTGGATATGTGGGGCGGCTTGCGCGCCGTCTATCAGGACGGCCGCACCCACTGCGTGGGCCGCGCCAATGATTTCTTGAATAGGATTTACTGTGCCCAATGCATTGGATACATGGTTGCAAAACACCAATTTAGTGGCTGGAGAAATCATGGCGTGAAAAGCGGCCATATCCAGCGTTCCATCTATTAACATAGGGATCACCTTGAGCACTGCACCGGTTTTTTCTGCCGCCATTTGCCAAGGCACAATGTTGGAGTGGTGTTCTAATGCGGAGACCAATAGTTCGTCGCCCGCTTTTAAAAGGGCCTCAAAACCGCTGGCTACAATATTGATACTGTGGGTGGTTCCCGCCGTGAGAATAACTTCATAGGCATGGGCTGCATTAAAGTGCTTTTGCACCTTAATTCTGGCCTGCTCATAAGCGTCTGTGGCTTCTTGAGATAGGCTGTGCACCCCACGGTGAATATTCGCGTTGTAATAACTGTAGTAATGGGTAATGGCCTCAATGACCGCCAAAGGCGTCTGAGACGTAGCAGCATTGTCCAAATATACCAAGTCTTGCCCATGTACTTTTCTAGAAAGAATGGGAAAGTCTTTTCTAATGGCTGCAACGTCTAATGTAGGCATGTTTTTATAGTTCAAATCCAAGGTTTACCCCTAATTTTTCTGCGATTAAGGCGTTTACCCTTTTCTTGAGTTCTGGAATACGTACACTCTCCAATACATTGTTGGCAAAGGCATACATAAGTAGCGCCTGGGCTTCTTTTTTTCCAATTCCCCTTGACTGTAAGTAAAACAAGGCATCATGGTCTAATTGACCAATGGTACAGCCGTGAGAACACTTTACGTCGTCTGCAAAAATTTCCAGTTGTGGCTTGGTGTTTATACTGGACTTATCAGAGATCAGCAGGTTGTTGTTTTGTTGGAATGCATTGGTTTTTTGCGCCAAACGATCCACCATAATTTTACCGTTAAATACGCCGGTACTATTACCGTCGTAAATCCCTTTGTAATCTTGATGGCTCTCACAGTTCGGTTGAATATGGTGTACTAGGGTATGGTGGTCTACATGCTGTCCGTCTCCAATAATAGTCACTCCTTTCATGGTAGAGTCTATGTGCTCCCCATTTTGGTAGAAATTTAAATTGTTTCTGGTCATTTTACCCCCAAAAGAGAAGGTGTGTAGTGTCACCACAGACTGACTGTGCTGGTCTATATAGGTGTTGTCTACCAGACTAGCGGTACTGTTGTCATTTTGAACCTTGTAAAAGTCTACCATAGCACTTTTTGCAGCAAAAATTTCTGTTACCGCATTGGTAAACACCGCATTTTCACTGAGTGACTGGTGGCGTTCTAAAATTTGCACCTCCGCATTTTCTTCTACCACCACCAAGTTTCTGGGCTGTAGTAAGAGTGCTTGCTCTCTACCCGTGGCAAAGTGAATGATCTCAATAGGCTTCGTGGCTTGAGTATTCTTAGGAATTCGAATATAAGCGCCCTCTCTACTAAAGGCCGTATTTAAGGCGGTGAGGTTTTCTTCTTTGGAAGCTACCTTATTAAAATATGCCTCAATAATAGGCTTGTACATGTCTTTTGTAAGGGCTGCAGACATGAGACATACATCTATGCCTTGGTGGGTGGTCTCCGATAAAAAAGAACTGTACACTCCGTCTACAAAGACAATTTTATAGGTGTCTACCTCGTGTAAAAAGTATTTTTTAACATCCTTATACTCTAAAGTGGCTGCTTCCTTTGGAAAAATACTAAAGTCTAGTTTCTCTAAAGATTTTAGAGAAGTATACTTCCAGGCCTCCATTTTCTTGGTAGGAAAGCCTCGGTTTTCAAAGACTTTAATGGCAGCAGAGCGAACATCATGCACCGGGTGATCTAAGTCCACCTGATTTTCAAAGGCCATAAAGGCGTTTACTAGTTTGTCTTTTAGTTCCATTTATAGCGCCATTTCTTGTTTGATCCAGTCGTATCCTTTTTCTTCCAATTCAAGGGCCAAACTCGCGTCTCCAGATTTTACAATCTTACCGTCGTATAATACGTGTACAAAGTCTGGTACTATATAGTCTAACAAACGCTGGTAGTGTGTAATGACCACCACCGCATTGTCTTTAGAGCGTAATTTGTTTACCCCACCGGCTACAATTCTAAGGGCGTCAATATCCAATCCAGAATCGGTTTCATCTAGTATGGCTACTTTGGGTTCCAACATGGCCATTTGGAAAATTTCGTTACGCTTCTTCTCTCCTCCAGAGAAGCCTTCATTGAGGGATCTGGACAAGAATTTGCGGTCTATTTCTAACAATTCCGCCTTTTCCTTGATCATTTTAAGCATCTCATTGGCAGGCATGTCTTCCTGGCCTCTTGCTTTGCGAGATTCATTGATGGCGGTTTTCATAAAGTTGGTTACCGTCACGCCTGGAATTTCTACAGGGTATTGAAAAGATAAGAAGATTCCTTTATGAGCGCGTTCTTCAGGAGCATCGTCTGCCAAGTCTTGGCCCTCTAACAACACTTCTCCTTTGGTGACTTCAAATTCATCTTTCCCAGCGACTACTGAAGCCAAAGTACTTTTACCAGCACCATTAGGACCCATAATCGCATGAACTTCTCCAGGTTTTACCACAAGGTTAATGCCCTTTAATATCTCTTTGTTGTCTACACTAGCGTGTAAGTTCTTAATCTCTAACATTTTTTTTATTCTATAGGGTGGTGGGGCGCAGTGCTTATCCTACTGAGCCTTCTAAACTAATTTCTAATAATTTTTGTGCTTCTACTGCAAATTCCATTGGCAGCTTGTTTAAAACTTCTTTACTAAAGCCGTTTACAATTAAGGCAATGGCTTTTTCAGTGTCTATACCGCGTTGGTTGCAATAGAATATTTGGTCTTCTCCAATTTTAGAAGTGGTGGCTTCGTGCTCAATTTGAGCCGTTTTGTTTTTGGCCTCAATATAAGGGAAGGTATGGGCGCCACATTGGTCTCCCATCAGAAGAGAGTCACATTGAGAGAAGTTTCTAGCATTCTCAGCTCTTGGACCTACCTGCACTAATCCACGATAAGAATTCTGCGATTTACCTGCAGAAATACCCTTAGAAATAATGGTGCTTCTGGTGTTTTTCCCCAGATGTATCATCTTAGTACCTGTGTCTGCTTGTTGGAAATTATTGGTGACTGCAATGGAGTAAAATTCTCCAATAGAATGGTCTCCTTTAAGCACGCAAGAGGGATATTTCCAAGTCACTGCAGAACCCGTTTCTACCTGTGTCCAAGAAATTTTAGCGTGGTTTTCACAAATACCCCTTTTGGTCACAAAATTGTACACCCCGCCTTTTCCTTCCTTGTCTCCTGGAAACCAGTTTTGAACGGTGGAGTATTTTATCTCTGCATGATCTAAAGCTACAAGCTCTACCACGGCAGCATGTAATTGATTTTCATCTCTAGAGGGCGCCGTACATCCTTCTAAATAACTCACATAAGATCCCTCATCTGCAATCACTAAGGTGCGCTCGAATTGTCCTGTACCTGCCTGATTAATTCTAAAGTAAGTAGAGAGTTCCATAGGGCAACGAACGCCTTTTGGAATATAACAGAAAGACCCATCTGAGAATACCGCAGAATTTAAAGCCGCGTAATAGTTGTCTTTTTGAGGCACTACTGAGCCAATGTATTTTTTGACCAATTCAGGATGCTCTTTAATAGCCTCTGAAATAGAACAGAAAATAATCCCTTTTTCTGCCAAGGTTTTTTTAAAGGTAGTAGCCACAGAAACCGAGTCCATAACAATATCTACCGCTACTCCAGCCAATTTCTTTTGCTCGTCTAGAGAAATACCCAAACGCTTAAAAGTGTCTAACAACTCCGGATCTACCTCGTCAATAGAATTGTATTTGGGTTTTTTATTGGGGGCGGAATAATAGGAGATGGCCTGAAAATCTGGCTTGGTGTAATGCACGTTCGCCCATTCCGGTTCTTCCATTTCTAGCCATGACCTGTAGGCGTCTAAACGCCACTGGGTCATCCAGTCTGGTTCTTCTTTTTTCTTGGAGATGGCTACGACAATCTCTTCGCTAAGCCCTATGGGAAAAGTATCGGATTCTATGTCTGTATAAAAGCCGTACTCATACTCCTTGGTCTCCAGTTCTTTTTTTAATTCTTCTTCCGTGTATGCCATTTTCTTTTTTTTAGGGAGTTGGTTACAGAGAGAAACTCTCTCCACAACCACAGGTGCGTTGGGCGTTGGGGTTGTTAAACACAAACCCTTTGCCGTTCAGGCCACCTGAGTATTCTAAGACGGTACCCACGAGATATAAAAAACTCTTCTTATCTACTAGGATACGCACCTCATTGTCTTCAAAAACTTTGTCTGTTTCGCCTACAGTTTTGTCAAACGATAGTGCATAAGAGAGGCCGCTACAGCCACCACTTTCAACGCCTACTCTAACAAAATCTGCCTGGGCATTAAAGCCTTCTTCCTCCATGAGGGACATGACTTTTTTCTTTGCTGTTTCAGATACGCTTATCATTCTTAGATAGATTAATTCTAAATTAGACACAAATATACGTAAAGATTGTATTTTTGCGGCATGTTAGAAGCAAAAAACCCTCAGAAGACTGACCTAGAAAAACTAGGGGAGTTTGGACTTATTGACCATTTAACCAAGGACTTGCCACAAACCCAGTCCAGTACAGCCCTCTCCATTGGAGACGACGCCGCCATACTAGACCACCAAGGCTACCAGACCGTGCTCACCACAGACATGCTTGTTGAGGGGGTGCATTTTGATTTGTCCTATATGCCTTTGCAGCATTTGGGTTACAAAGCCGTGGTGGTGAATTTGTCAGATGTCTATGCCATGAACGCTACTGCCACCCAAATTACGGTATCCTTGGCGGTGTCCAATCGCTTTCCTTTAGAAGCGCTGGAATCTTTTTACGATGGCGTGCGCCATGCTGCCAACCACTATGGGGTAGACGTGGTAGGTGGAGACACTACTTCTAGCACCAAGGGCATGATTATTTCTATTACCGCCTTGGGCACTGTGGCGCCTGCTAAAATCACCAAACGCTCTGGTGCTAAAGAAAACGATCTTTTGGTGGTTTCTGGAGATTTAGGTGGCGCTTATATGGGGCTTCAGGTCTTGGAAAGAGAGAAGGCTGTTTATGAGGTAAACCCTAACAGCCAGCCAGATTTAGAGCCCTACCACTATATTGTACAGCGACAGTTAAAACCGGAGGCCAGAAAAGACATCCCCAATTTATTGGAAGCATTGGACGTGCTGCCTACCGCTATGATTGACATTTCAGACGGCCTCTCTTCAGAGGTCCTACACCTCTGCAAGGCCAGCGGCTTAGGATGTGATTTATATGAAGACAAGATTCCTTTAGACCCTACCGTCATAGCTGCCTGCGAGGAATTTAATATAGATTCCACCACGGTAGCCCTCTCCGGTGGAGAAGACTATGAACTGCTCTTTACTATTGCTCAAAAAGATTTTGACAAAATTAAAGGAAACCCACACTTTACGGTCATAGGCCATATGACCGCCAAAGAAAGCGGCGCCCATCTAGTCACCAGAGCCAACACTAAAATAGCCCTACAAGCCCAGGGCTGGAATTCGTTTTAATGAAGAAACTCCTCGCTGCCTTTGCTTTATTTTCGCTCTTTTTTGGGGCAGGAAATCTTATTTTACCTCCTTATTTAGGGGTACAGGCAGGTGCAGACTGGGCCCTTGTGGCGTTTGGTTTTGTGATCTCTGCGGTGCTTATCCCCATTTTGGGAATATTTGCACATGCCAAATTACAGGGTACTATATATGATTTTGGGGCCCCATTGGGAAAAGGCTTTTCCCTGACCTACGCGGCCCTGATTTATGGCATTGCGCTGGCGCTTCCAGCGCCCCGCACCGCCTCAGTAACCCATGAAATGGCTATAATGCCATTTGTAGACAGTCCTTATTGGCTCACCAGCCTAGTGTATTTCAGTTTGGTATTGCTTGCGGCCCTAAACCGCTCCAAGTTATTAGACCTATTTGGTAAAATTACCACTCCTGGAATTTTAATCGTACTCACTGCCTTAATTGGTATGGCGGTTTTTGCACCAGAAGTGGCCTTGGCTCCAACCACCATGGAAAATCCTTTTGGAAGCAGTTTGTTAGAAGGCTATCAGACTTTTGACGCCATTGCCGCTGTGGTGATTGGCGGGGTGCTACTGGTCTCTATTCAAAAAATGCAGACTAAAGACAAAGCAACTCCTGGAAAAGCAACTCCTGGAAATGCATCTCAAGCAACAAATGTAGATCAAACTGCGAATGCAGATGGTGTCGCAAATGTAAACGCAGCTCAAACTACTAATGTAAATCAATCCCAACCAGACAACAATTCATACCTCCAACAAAAAAACACGGTGCGTTTTGCCGCGATCTTTTCTGCTATTGCGTTGTCTGCCATTTATGTGGGCCTCATTTATGCGGGTGCGCAGGCCCAAGGGAATTTTGATGCAGAGAGCAGTCGTAGTGTTATTTTACAGGGCGTGGCCCAGTTATTTTTAGGAAATACAGCCCCCTTGGGCCTTGGGATTTTAGTAGCCTTAGCCTGTTTTACTACCGCTACAGGAATTGTTACGGGAACGGCAGATTTTGTGGCCAGCTATTTTGAAGGCCCCGGCTATGCCCCTGGAACCGCCAGAAGAGTATTTGTAGGTGTGGCCCTTGCTGGCGCTATTTTAGGGGTGCTCATGGGGCAATTCCCCGTGGTGTATATTATTGCTATTGCCGTGCCTGCCTTAGTGTTTATTTACCCCACTACAATCATTCTTATGGCTTTGCATGTCCTACCCGCCTCCTGGGCCACTCCAAAGGCCTTTAAGGCAGCAGTTTTGGTGTGTTTTGTAGCCAATACACCCGCTTTTTTAGACAGTTTAGGCTACCCCGCCTTGCAAGAGGCCACTGCATTTATGCCGCTCACATCCCAAGGACTGGCCTGGGTTTTACCCGTAATATTAAGCGTGGTGGGTCTAAAGATTTTTGGTGTATTTTTAATAAAAAAATAATGCACCGCTTCATTTTATCGCTATACGCTGACCAGCGTTCTTGTTGCTACAAGATTTTTGCAAGCCTACCACTGTTGTTATTGTTCAGTGTTTTTGCGACTAGCTGGGTCCAAGCCCAAACGCTTATCAAGGGCCAAGTATTAGACGCGCTAGACCAGTCTGCATTAGAGGGAGTGTCGGTGTATTTTGACGGAACTTCCCTTGGTACCATTACCGATGAAGCAGGGTTTTTTGAACTGCCCCTCGCTCAAAAAATAAATGCCACTCTCGTAGTGAGTTATTTGGGCTATGAAACCCGTTCTATTGTAGATTTGCAAAACTTATCCAAGGGATTTACGGCTAAAATATTTTTAGAAGAAGCCGTAGTGTCTTTAGATGAGGTGGTACTGGAGCCAGACACCTGGTCCAGAGAACGCAAGTACCGATTGTTTAAACGCGCCTTTTTAGGAGAAGATACTGCAGCCCAGCGCACCAAAATTCTCAACCCAGAGGTGCTGCGATTTTATTACAACAAACAAACTGCAACGCTCTACGCCTATGCCTCTGCTCCGTTAAACATACAAAACAGACACCTGGGGTATTTGGTGCGCTATGCCCTGATAGATTTTGAACTCTCTTTTTTCAAAGACACTGTTCAAAACGAATGGCCTCAGGAGTACATTTCCTATTATGCAGGCACCTCTTTTTTCACTCCTTTAGCCTTGCAGACCAAGAGCAAATATGCTAAAAATAGGGCCAAAGCCTATGACGGATCTACCCTTTTCTTTATGCGCACACTTTTACTAGGGCAGCTCAAGGAAAATGGTTTCAGGTTTTTTTACGGCCAAAAAGAAGTGCCTTGGGAAGTAGTCTTTAGCCTGAATCAGGAAGAAGATTTCTTAAAGGTAACACAGGAAGTACCCAGAATCACCATATTGCACAAAAAGAAGCAATCTGTTTTAGAAGCTGTAAATGGCCCCTTTTACTTAGACGGTTTGGGAAATTTTGCACCCGCCAACCGCCTGTCTTTTGGCGGTTATATGGGGTCTAAACGTATAGCAGCTATGCTGCCTTTAGATTACGGAATGGAGTAGACAAATTTAATTATCTTTACCCCAGCAGGTTTAAAACACCAAAAACCCGTCTTTAAATAACACCTTATATTTCCATGAAATACCAAGCTATCTCCAATACCCTTTTTATAAAAAATCGCCAAAAGTTTACCGCTCAAATGATTCCAGGGAGTCTGGCGGTCTTTAATTCTAACGATATTTATCCGGTGTCTGCAGACAGCACCCTGCCCTTTGCGCAGCATTCAGATATCTTGTATTTGTCTGGGGCAGATCAGGAAGAAACCATCTTATTGCTCTTTCCAGATGCACTGAATCCGGCCCATAAAGAGATTCTTTTTGTTCGGGAGACCAATGAGCACATTGCCGTTTGGGAAGGCGCCAAGTACACCAAAGAGAAAGCCACTGAGCTTTCAGGGATACAGACCATCATGTGGTTGTCGGAATTTGACAAGGTCTTTTTTGACCTTATGACAGAGGCCCACACCATCTATTTTAACACCAATGAGCACTACCGTCAGGCAGTAGAAACCCAGACCCGTGAAGATCGTTTTATAGCCAAATGCAAGGCGCAGTTTCCCGCCCACCAATGGCAAAAAAGCCAGCCTATTTTACAAGAGATCAGAGGGGTTAAAGAACCAGAGGAAATTGCCCAAATGCAGACTGCTTGTAACATTACAGGTAAAGGCATTCGCAGAGTTTTAGGGTTTATAAAACCGGGCGTTTGGGAATATGAAATAGAAGCAGAATTATTACATGAATTCGTTCGCAACCGTTCCAAAGGCTTTGCTTACACCCCTATTATTGCCTCTGGTACCAATGCCAATGTGTTACATTATATAGAAAACAACCAACAATGTAAGGACGGAGACCTAATCCTGATGGATGTGGCGGCAGAATACGCCAATTACCGCTCAGATCTCACCAGAACTTTTCCGGTCAGTGGCCGTTTTACCGAGCGTCAGGCAGCGGTGTACAATGCGGTTTTGCGCGTTAAAAATGCCGCTACCAAACTTCTAGTACCCGGAACGTTATGGGCAGAATACCACCAAGCAGTAGGGGAGATTATGACAGAAGAATTACTAGGCCTGGATCTTTTAGCCCCGGCCGATGTTAAAAACCAAGATCCCCAGAAACCCGCCTACAAAAAATACTTCATGCACGGCACCAGCCACCACATTGGTCTAGACACCCATGACTACGGCGCACTCAAAACTCCTATGAAAGCAGGGATGGTCTTTACCGTAGAACCCGGAATTTATATTCCTGAAGAAGGTATGGGCATTCGCTTAGAAGACAATGTAGTGATTCAAGAACAAGGAGAACCGCTCAACCTCATGGCTCATATTCCTATTGAAATAGCGGAAATAGAGGCCCTGATGAACGGGGAGGCCTAGCCCAGCATTTTATTGCCAAAAAGTACTTATCTTAGGGGGTGAAAAATAACCTCAACCCCATGAAAAAACTACTTTTTGTTGCCCTTTTAGCCGCTGGATGGAGCGGAATTGCTCAGGATGTAAGCCCTACTACTGGCGCTGAGATGCAGGCCAGTTTACAGCAACAGGCTGCGATGAAGGCCCGCTCGCTGGTTAAAAATATTCCCTTTACTCAAATAGGCCCTACTGTAATGAGCGGCCGTGTGGTAGACGTGGCCGTGAACCCAGACAAACCGTCTGAGTTTTATGTGGGCTATGCCTCAGGAGGCCTTTGGTATACCAATAATAATGGGACTTCTTTTAGCCCTTTAATGGACAACGCGCCTACACAGAATGTGGGAGATATTGCGGTAGATTGGGCTTCTGGCACTATTTGGGTAGGGACCGGAGAAAACAATTCTTCTCGTTCCTCCTATGCCGGAATAGGGCTCCTGAAATCTACAGATCAGGGGAAGACATGGCATCATATGGGTCTGGAAGACAGTCACCACATTGGCCGTATTTTGATTAATCCTAATGATCCACAAGAAGTAGTGGTAGGGGTTTTAGGACATTTATATACCCCTAATGAAAACAGGGGTCTGTACAAGACCACAGATGGTGGTAATAGCTGGACCAAAACATTACACGTATCAGACAATGCCGGAATTATAGAAGTGGCGGCAGCACCAGAAGACTTTAATACCCTTTATGCGGCCAGCTGGGAAAAAGACCGTAAGGCCTGGCATTTTGAGGGCTCAGGGACAGGCTCTGCCCTCTATAAAAGTACCGACGCAGGAAGTACATGGACCCTAATCTCAACCCAGGATAGTGGCTTTCCAACAGGCGCTGGAGTAGGCCGTATTGGCTTGGCTGTTTACGACGCTAATACTGTTTACGCCGTGCACGACAGCCAGTTTAGAATCGAGACAGAAAAAGATTCCAATGCCAGAAAATCTGAGGCGCTTACCAAAGAAGATTTTAAAGCCATGGACACCAAAGCCTTTATGAAGCTTTCCGACGGCAAATTAAACCAATATTTAAAATCCAATGGATTTCAAGAAAAATACCGCGCCCAGAATGTGAAGCAATTGGTGCAGGCGGGTACGGTGAAGCCCGCAGATTTGGCCACCTATTTGGAAGACGCCAACGCGCTTTTATTTAACACACCCGTGACCGGTGCTGAGGTGTACCTCAGCAGCAACGGTGGGAGCACTTGGACCAAACAAAACGAGCAGCCTATTGAAGGCTTGTTTTTTAGCTACGGTTACTATTTTGCACAAATATCGGTGGCGGCGCAGAATAAAGACTATATAGTACTTTCAGGAGTCCCTTTATTGGCATCGGCCAACGGCGGGAAAACTTTTAAAAATATAGGGGGAGACAATGTGCACTCAGACCACCACCATGTATGGATAAACCCCGCAGATCAAAACCATATGATCAATGGGAACGACGGTGGGATTAATATCACCTACGACGGTGGGGCCCATTGGATCAAGAATAATACGCCTACTGTAGGGCAGTTTTACTATATAAACACAGACAACGAAACCCCTTATAATGTCTATGGTGGCTTGCAAGACAACGGGGTTTGGAAGGCAGCAAACAACGCACCATTAAACACCCGCTGGCATGCTACGGGGCAAAACCCTTGGGAATCTATTATGGGCGGAGACGGCATGCAGGTGCAGATAGATAACAGAAATTCAGACATTGTCTACACCGGATTCCAGTTTGGAAACTACTTTAGATTGGACCTCAGTAGTGGGAAACAAACCTATATTCAGCCCAAACACGAATTGGGAGACGCGCCCTTTCGTTTTAATTGGCAAACCCCTATTTTATTGTCTTCTCACAACCAAGACGTACTGTATTTAGGCTCTAACCGCCTGCACCGATCTATGGATCAGGGAACTACTTGGGAGACCATTTCTGGAGACCTCACTCAGGGGGGCAAGAAGGGGAATGTGGCCTTTGGTACGCTAACTGTCATTGCGGCGTCGGCCTTTGATTTTGACTTATTATACACTGGTTCCGA